>OLVS01000027.1_pt1 | contig 152181 bp, 139 predicted proteins | sample 1644121 | NCBI WGS metagenome assembly OLVS01 (sample SAMEA103958121, study PRJEB25191) | human gut metagenome
AACTCTTCGACCGGATCGTGGACAAGAATCTGCTTGTCCGCCGTATGTATGTTGTAGCAAATCATGTCCTGCCGGAAGCGGACGCGCCGAAGAAAAATGACGGTGCTGTCCAGCTCGATCTCTTTACCGACTATGCCGCCGAAGAGGAAAAACAGAAAGCCGAAGACGCAGCTTTGGAGCGCGAGAGAAAAATACAAGCCGCCACGCTTGCGATCAAAAAGAAGTATGGCAAGAACGCCATCCTCAAGGCGATGAATCTTGAAGAAGGCGCAACCGCGAAAGACCGTAATGCGCAGATCGGCGGGCATAAGGCATAAAGGATCAAACTAATCGGAATTTGCGGAGGTCAAATATGGTGTTCAAAGAAATTGTTGATGATAAGATGCTTTATATGGACTTATTGTTGCTGGCAGATGAGCAGGAAGATATGATTCACCGCTATCTTGAAAAGGGAACCATGTATGTACTTGATGATAATGGCGTGAAAGCAGAGTGTATCGTTACCGACGAGGGAAACGCGATTCTTGAAATCAAAAATATTGCTGTAAAGCCAGAATATCAGGGCTGCGGTTACGGAAAAGCTCTAATTAACTTCTTAATTCACCGATATACAGGGAAATACTCTATTATGCAAGTAGGGACAGGAGATAGTGCGTTGACTGTTCCGTTTTATGAGAAATGCGGTTTTACACGCTCTCATTGCATCCCTAATTTCTTTACTGACCATTACGCCGGTGTCAAATTCCATGACGGAACTATACACCATGATGCGCTATTTGCAGCATGACACCATCAGTGCAAAGGGCCTGTCCCATTTTGACTGCTGGGCGTCAACCTTCGGAGAGACAACCACGGCCATTGAGCTGGCTCCGGAGGGCACCGGATATCGGGCGCGGACGCGATTTGCCAAGTTTTTTAATCTACCGGAACTTATGACGCTGTTCAAGGAAGCGGCAGACATCAAAACAGCGGACCAGCTGCATCTTCCTACACCGACGCCCATCTACCACAACGAAGTAGCCCAACCTACGGAAATCCAGCAGGAAATGGTGCAGGAACTATCCAAAAGAGCTGCGGCAGTCCATGCCGGTCTGGTGGATGCCAGTCAGGATAATATGCTCAAGATTACCAGCGATGGCCGTAAGCTGGGCCTGGACCAACGGGTTATCAATTCTGATTTGCCGGATGATCCCAGCAGTAAGGTCAACACCTGTGTCGGCAATATCTTCCGCATCTGGCAAGAGGGACAGGCGGACAAGTTGACCCAGCTGGTTTTCTGCGACCTGTCTACGCCCAAGGTGGAGACAGCGAAACGGGTGGCTAAGACAGCCGGCGGAAAACTGGACAGTCCCGAGCTTCATGCTGTGGAGTCTCAGCTGATAAGGGATGGTATCGGCACGGAAGCGCCGTTCTCTATTTATGATGATATCCGCAGCAAGCTGGTGGTAATGGGAATTCCCAGAGAGCAGATTGCTTTTATTCACGAGGCCAACACAGAAGCCCGGAAAAAAGAACTGTTTGCCAAGGTGCGCTCCGGTCAGGTGCGTGTGCTGATGGGCAGCACCTTCAAGATGGGGGCGGGCATGAATGTCCAGGACCGGCTCATAGCCCTTCACGATCTGGATGCGCCCTGGCGTCCCGGTGATCTGGAACAACGTTCCGGGCGTATCATTCGTCAGGGCAACCGGAATAAGGAAGTACACATTTACCGCTATGTCACCGAAGGAACCTTCGACTCCTACCTCTGGCAAACGCTGGAGAACAAGCAGAAATTCATCAGCCAGATTATGACCAGCAAATCACCTGTGCGCTCCTGTGAGGACATTGACGAAACAGCATTGTCCTATGCGGAGATCAAGGCACTTTGTGCCGGTGATGAGCGTATCGAGGAGAAGATGGATTTGGATGTGGATGTGGCAAGGCTGAAACTGATGAAAGCCAATCATCAGAGCCAGCAGTACCGGCTGGAAGATAATATCCTGCGATACTTTCCGGAGCAGATTGAACAGGCCAAGGGCTTTATCGCCGGTTTCGAGGCGGATATGCAGACGCTGGCAGCACACCCGCACCCGAAGGATGGATTTGTTGGAATGGAAGTCCGGGGCGATCTTCTGACAGACAAGGAGAATGCCGGCGCTGCGCTGCTGGATGCGTTCAAAGAGGTCAAGGGACTGGAACCGTTGCCCATCGGCACTTATCGCGGGTTCCAGATGTCTCTGACCGTTGAGGATTTCGGCAGAAATTTCATTCTGACACTGAAAGGCCAGATGAGCCATCGTGTTGAGCTGGGCAAGGACCCCAGGGGCAATCTGACCCGCATCGAAAATGTGTTAAATGCCATGCCGGACCGGATGGCGGTGCAGCAATCCCGTCTGGACAATTTGTATGCGCAGATTGAGACAGCGAAAGCCGAGCTTGGTAAGCCTTTTCCGCAGGAGGAAGAACTGCGGCAAAAATCCGCAAGGTTGGCCCAGCTCAATATTGAGTTGAACATAGATGACCGGACGCCCATGGAACAGCTGGCGGAGGAAGCGCCTACGGTTGCAAAATCATCCCGCCCGTCTGTGATCGAGAAGCTGCGCGCGCCCCTGCCTGCGCAGGCTGCTGTCAAACCAAAGAGCAGAGAATTGGAGGTATGAGAACATGACCAGGGAACAATTGAATACAGAATTATATAAAAAGATGTTTGCGGAACAGGAGCATTTCCGGGACTGGCTGAAAAGCCAGCCCCCGGAGGAAATTCTGAGCCACGCCTATGCCTACACCGTCCGGGAAGATATTCTCATGGCGCTGGAGTACATGGAACTGGAATCTTCTCAGGCGAAAATGTTGTTGTCCTCGCCCACACCGTTGGAGGATGTGTACGCCGAGTTTGAAAAACGGGAGACCAATTATATGGATGTGGTCCGGGACTGCATCGAGAGCCGCGCGGAGGAAATGCGGCGGCAACAGCGTGAGCATTACCTGAGTACGCCGGTCTATCCCTACCCGGCGTCTTACGCCAGAGAAAACGGAGAACTGGAACAGTACCGGGAATCCCACCGCGCCAATATGGACTGTAAAATCGCCATTGAGGAAGCGATATCTGAGTACTACCACGATAACTGTCTTCACGATGGTGCTGTCCAAGATGTCGTTGAGCTGTTTGGATTTGATCGGACCATGTATGTACTGGCCAACACGGTGCAGCAAAAAGATTGGGACGGGCGCATCTCAGCGGAGAATAAAGCCTGGGCGCGGACCATTCCGGTTTACCCGGATGAGAATGGCTTTGGCAATAACCGCCGTCTGGATTTTGTGGTTGACCGGGCACATCCCGGCCTTACAGATATCTTCATTCGCCAGGTACGGCGCGAATATCTGCTTACCCAACCTCTGACTCCCGTGGAGATTGCCAATGAAGCACATCGCATTTGTGAGCAGATGAAATCTGCCCGGGAGCCTAATAGTCCCAGCGGGACGCATTTCATGGTGCAGATCTCGCCGGATTTCATGGCTCGTGCCGCATCAAAAGATACAAGAGAGCTTCAGAAATGGCTTCCGTATCAGTCATTGGCACTGACAACGGTCAAGGGACACCGGGGAACGTTTGCAATGGTTTCCGCAGACGAGGATCGGAGCCAGCCTCTGCGTTCGCCCAAGGAGCGCAAACCTTCCGTCCGAAAGAAATTGCAGCAGCCGGTTTCCACTGTGTCCAGTAAAGGAACACCCCAAAAGGCCAAGGGCCAGGAGCGGTAAACCATGAGCAGAAAGCGAAATATTCAAATTATTTTTTGGGTATCCGAAGAAGAACGGGAGCAGATTCAGGCGAAGATGGATCAGGTCGGTACTGAAAATCTTAGCGCCTACCTGCGTAAAATTGCCATCGACGGCTATATTCTGAAGTTGGATTTGCCGGAGCTGCGGGAGATGATCTCCCTGCTGCGCCGGTCCAGCAATAACCTGAATCAGATCGCCAGACGGCTGAACGAAACTGGGCGTTTCTATGCTGCCGACATGGAGGATATACTCCAGCGTCAGGAGCAGTTATGGCAGGCTGCGAATACAATCCTGACCCGCTTGGCACTGGTCTCCTGATGGAGTATTTATCCCACCAGGCATCCTTGCAAAGCAAAGTATTCCGGTCTATGATAAAAGAAAAAGAGAGAGGCGATGTACCATGCGGATTCTGCTGAAAATTCTGTTTGCGCCGGTTATGCTGGCACTGATCCTGTTTGTTAATTTCTTTGCGTTCCTGCTTACGGTGTCATCCGTGTTCTTCGGAATCGCCGGTACGGTTTTCGCCATTCTGGCTGCAATCCTTTTCTTCGCCGTTAATCGAACCAATGGCATCATCGTCCTGATCTTTGCATTTCTTATCAGCCCCTTTGGGTTGCCAATGCTGGCGGCGTGGCTGCTGGGCAAAGTACAGCAGCTGCGATATGCGCTTCAGGACTGGCTCTATTGAAAATTTAATGTATGCGCGGGACGGTTCATTTCCTTTTGAATTGTCCCGCTCTTTTCGTTTGCGCAATATCTTTGAGGAAGGAGGCGGGGTCCATTGGCCACTACACGAATTATTCCAATGCACACAGGAAAAGGAAAGACCATTGCGCAATGCCTGTCAGACCGCACCGGCTATGGTATGAATCCGGAAAAGACAAACGGTGGTGAGCTGATAATCACCTATGCCTGTGACCCTCATACAGCAGATGCAGAGTTCCTTCTTGCCAAACGGGAGTATATGCAGCTCACAGGCAGGGAACAGAAAAGCGATGTGATTGCATATCAGATCCGGCAGTCCTTTAAGCCGGGAGAGATTACCCCGGAAGAGGCGCAAAAGGCGGGGTATGAATTTGCTTCCCGATTTCTTAAAGGAAAACACGCTTTTATCGTCTGCACCCATACGGACAAGAAGCACATCCACAATCACATTTACTGGAGCGCGGTTACGCTGGATTGTAAGCACAAGTTCCGGGATTTTCGCGGTTCCTGGCGGGCTGTTGCCAAGCTCAGCGATATTATCTGTATCGCGCATCAGCTATCTGTTGTCCAGGAGCCCAAACGTTATACCCACAGCCACTATGGGAAGTGGCTGGGAAACCGGGCAAAGCTGTCAAATCGGGAGCAGCTGCGCGTTGCTATTGATGAAGCGCTGGCTAAGCATCCCCACACCTTTGACGCATTTCTCGAGCTGATGCAGCAGTCCGGATACAGGATAAAACCCGGAAAATACATTACCTTCTGCATGGAAGGTCAGAAAAATATCCGCATGGATTCATTAAAAGCGGGCTACACCGAGGAGGAAATCCGTGCGGTGATCAGCGGCGGGAAAAAGCATACACCCAGGAAAAAACGTGATAGATCCGTTGCCCCCAAAACACAGCAGGTGCTGGATATGGATGCCATCCGAGCGGCCAACAAGGGACTCACTTATGAGCGGTGGGCTACGAATTTCAACACCAATGCAGCCTCCAAATCTTTATGGTATATGCAGACTTACTGCGGAGGCAGCTATGAGAGACTATCACAGGCAGCGGATACCGCTATAGCACGGTGCCATGAATTATCCGCGCAGCTGGATACAATGCAGACACGGCTGACAGAAATCGCTATGCTCAAGCAGCACATAATCAATTACTCCCGAACCCGTCAGGTCTTTCAGGAATACAAAGCCTCCGGCTACTCCAAGAAATTTCTGAAAGAACATCAGCAGGAGATCGAGGACCACCGGGCGGCAAAACGGTTATTCAATGAGCTGGGGCTGAAGAAGCTGCCCACAGTGAAATCCCTGAACGAAGAATACAGCCAAGTGCTTGCTGCCAAAAAGTCAGTCTATGCCCAGCTTCGTACTGCCGAAGCGGAGCGGCGGGAGCTGCTGATCCATCGTGAAAACTTACGTCCGATCCTGTCCCCGGAGGAAAAGCCAAGGGGCAAAAGAAAAGAGCAGGATGAGCGGTAATCATCCTGCGTTAAGCACCAACGGTGCGCTGCCATACAGCTTGCTGTATGTATTCAGGGGCTTGGGGAGCTTTCCCCAACAAGCACAACGAGAGGCCGGCATGATGCCGGCCTCTCGTTGCTGTAAGGGTTTGTATAAACACTTGCCCTGCTTGCCAAATACTTTTGCAGTTGCTCTCATAGCTCAAAACGTCAATCATTTTCTGCAAGTAATGCGCTCTGCTGTTCAATAAGAATGTCAATCATTCTACTTATGGCAACCAGTGTGGTCGAATTACATTTTTCAAGCTTCTGGGCAATCTCACCATTGACAATACTTTCACGCTTGGCGTAGGGCGTATCCAGAAGAAAATAGTTCAGATCTTTTTTCAGCACATAGGAAATTCGCAATAGCATCGAGAGGGAAACCTTGGTTTGCCCGATTTCGATATGACTCATGTGATTGTTGGAACAGCCAACGAGTTTGCCCAATTCGGTCTGATTTAAGCCTTGTTCCAATCTCGCAGACTTGATTCTCTGGCCGATTTTTAAATAGTCAACCTCCGGCTGCACATCTATCACCCCTGCCTTTTTTCATTTATTATATGAATTCCTATCGTTTCTATCAACAAACCACAAATGCAGATTGCATTTGTGGTTTTAATATGATAGAATTATTTATGCAATCTGCATTTTTAGATGTAATAACGGCATAGAAATCGGAAACAAGGGATAGATTGAAGGGGCATTTTTATAAGAAAAAAATCGCAGAGTATAACACCCTGCGATATTTGAGGAAAAGACACTGTGGTGCAAGGGGCAGCTATTGGCTTGACGATGGAACTGACTGCTTATTCCAAATTGAGCAGATTCAGTTTATCCAGATTTTTTCGTTTCATATCCATAGAACAGTGCACATATCGGTTGATGGTGATCGTTGCGTTTGCATGTCCCAGAATCTCACTCAACGATTTGACATCTACTCCCGCCTCAATACAGCGGGTGGCAAAGGTGTGTCGAAGCGTATGAAAATGGACATCTTTCAGGTTGCAATCATCCACATACTTTTGAAATCGGAATTGCAGCACTCGTGGCTCCATGTAGTGCGGTATTCCAGATAAAATAAAGGCATCTTCCCTATCGGGAAGCATCTTCTGGCACAGGTCCAAAGTCTGATTGGTCAGCGGGATTGTTCGGACTGAGGCTGGGCTTTTAGGTGGTCCAAGCATAACAGAAGTTTTTGTCTTGGCATCTGGAGACAGATTCTTCAACCGCTGAATTGTCGATTCGATCTGGATACTTTTATCGCGCAAAGAAATATTGCTGCATCTGAGCGCACAGATTTCCCCGATCCGCAAACCCGTCCAGAGGGAAAGAACAACGCCAAATTTGCAAAGATCCATATTCGTCAAAAGATACTCTGTCAGGATTTTTTGTTCCTGGATCGATAACACGCGGATTTTCCCTTGTTCATTTTTCGGATAGATAATTTCAATCGCATTCATTCGTCCCGAATAGTTCTTCTGTGTGTATTCCAGTACAGAGTGGAGGATAAGCAAAATATCTTTCACTGTTTTGGGCGAGAGCCTTTTTTCATACAGGAGCTTCTGACTGAAATCACTGATTATCCGGGATGTCAGTTCATCTGGATAAAATCCACCTAGCTGTGGCTTGATATATTTTTCAAGAACAGACTGATATTTTACATATGTGGATGTGTGTAGCCGGGGATGATTTATTCTCAGCCATTCATCGCAAAAACTGTAAAAAGGCAACCGCAAGTTTGCTTTGGCGGATGGCATCCATGATGGTGCAGACTTCTTTGCTTCTTCCATGCGGGCTTTTGCTTCAGAGTATGTTTTTCCATAACAGAAGCCGTACAGAAGTTTGCCGGAAGCATCCCTGCCTTTGTGATATCGGGCCTCCCATCGCCCGTCTTTTCGCTTAAATATATTCTCACCGGTTCGCATGATCTACGTCCTTTCTTTGTCCTAAAATGTGACCGGTTTCATTCTATCAATATTTGTCTGGTGCAGACTGCTGCCTGACTGCGAATGCTTTTGGAAAAGGTATTTTCTCTGAAAACAAGAGAGTTTTTTGATTATTTCAGGAATGAAAGGCCCAAGCCCTATTGACATTTCTGGGCGCATATGGTAAAATTAATCCGATTTTAAGGCGGAGAAGGGCGCTATAGTCGGATCGCAGAGTGTTATACTCTGCGAAAGAATACTAAACACGCCAGCAAGAGCTAAATATGTTTCTTGATGGTTTTCTTTATAGAAGAGATTATGGGGAGAGATGGACAACGATGGGTACAGTAACAGCCGAACAGGTTCGTAGTTCGGTGGAAGATTATGGTTCAGGTTTTCCTGAAGAGTCTGAACTACATTATTTTGAAGACAGCTTGCCCAAAGCAAATGACAATTATACATATTTGTTTTTGAAACGGACTTTTGACGTTGCTGTCTCAGCGGTGCTGATTGCTTTATTAGCCCTTCCTATGCTTTTCATTGCGATCTTGGTTCGGTTGGATTCTCCGGGCCCGGCTCTGTTTCGGCAAGAGCGGCTGGGAAAGGATGGACAGCCATTTACAATTATGAAATTCCGATCCATGCGGCTTGACGCAGAAGAAAACGGGCCGCAGTGGGCAGATAAGGATGATCCGCGCTGCACCCATTTGGGTCGGGTTCTTCGGAAGTCCCGATTGGACGAGTTGCCGCAGCTTTGGAATATCCTGAAAGGCGACATGAGCTTTGTTGGTCCGAGACCGGAACGGAAATGTTTTTATGATGAATTTGAAACCTATATTCACGGTTTTCACAACCGCCTGATTGTAAAACCCGGCCTGACCGGCTGGGCACAGGTCAATGGAGGGTATGATCTGAAGCCGGAGGAGAAGATCGTGTTCGATATGGAGTACATTCAAAAGCAGTCTCTAGGATTGGATTTGAAGTGCATTTTCCAGACGGTTCATTTGATTTTTACTCATGAGGGGGCGCGATAAAGAAGATGACGTTTGCTATTCTTGCCAATGATACAACCTATACATATAACCTCCGGGGTGAACTGATTCGGCAGCTTGTGGCACTGGGAAATGAAGTGCTGGTCGTGGGGAGCCTTCTTTCTTTTCAGGAGGAACTGACGCAGCTGGGATGTCGCCTGATTGATGTGGATACGGGCAGGCAGGGGAAGAACCCGATTCAGGATCTGGGATTGCTGCAGAAGTATATTGCTCTGTTGAAACATGAGGCACCTGATGCAGTTCTGTCCTTTAATATAAAACCGAATATCTACGGAGGAATTGCCTGTAAGCATTTAAAAATCCGCTTTTTCCCCAACATTACCGGCCTGGGAAAAGCCTTGGAGTACCCCGGACCGATGCAGATGCTGACAAAACGTCTTTACCGCATAGGTGTTTCTGAGGCTGAATGTATCTTTTTTCAAAATAAAGAAAACGAGTTATTTTTTAAAAAGAACCATCTGATAAAATGCGGCGTACAGACGGTACTGCTTCCCGGTTCTGGAGTAGATCTGAACCGCTTTGTGCCCCTTCCTTATCCAAAAGGGGAGACAACCCACTTCCTGTTTGTGTCACGGCTGCTGAAGGAAAAAGGGATAGATTTGTATCTCGCCGCGGCCAAGGAGATTGTAGGGAAATACTCCAATGTCGTGTTCCATATCTGCGGCTATTGTGATGATAGTTCATATCAGGAGATCGTTTCACAGGCAGTCAGTGATGGATTTGTACAATATCATGGGGAACAGGAGTCCATGCAACCCTTTTATGCTCTGGCCAATTGCATCGTACACCCTTCCTACTATCCGGAAGGAATGTCCAATGTACTTTTGGAGGCGGCGGCTTGTGCCCGGCCTATCATTACAACAGAGAGAAGCGGATGTATGGAAACGGTGGAGAACGGGAAAACCGGCTATTTGATTCCTGTCCAGGATCAGAATGCGCTGGTGGAAGCCATCGAGTGCTTCCTAAAACTCAGCAGGGATGAGCAGGAACAGATGGGCCTTTCGGGAAGGCAGAAAGTCGAACGGGAGTTTGACAGGAGCCAGGTGTCCCAAAAATATATTGAAGTGATTGATCGGAAACATGATGAGAATGTGAATGGAAAGGCACTACAGTTTTGAACTATAAAAAAATAATTAAAAGTCGGGCAGTACGGGAAAAAATTCTGCGGGCGCTGGCCTTTATTCCGGATCGACCGATGCTGTGCATACAGTATCGAATCAAAACCGGTCGGCGGCTGAACCTGAAACATCCGGAGCGCTTCACCGAGAAACTCCAATGGTATAAGCTCTATTACCATGACCCAAGGATGATTGCTTGTGTTGACAAATACGATGTCAGGGAATATGTACACAGCCGGGGGTATGGCTACATTCTAAATCAATGCTACGGGGTTTTTGACCGAAGTGAAGAAATCTGGCCCGAAGCATTGCCGGGGCAGTTCGTTTTAAAGGATACACTGGGAAGCGGCGGTAATGCAGTGATCCTGTGTCCGGATAAGAATAGCTTGGACTGGGCACAGGTAAAACGAATCACGGACGAATGGTGCTCCATCCCGCTGGTCCGAGACGGCGGGCGAGAATGGCCTTATTACTCCGGGAAAAAACACCGCATTATGGTGGAGGAGTTTCTACAGCCACCCCCGTGTGAAGAATTGCGGGACTATAAGTTTTTCTGCTTTGGCGGAAAAACAGCGTTCGTGTATGTGTGTTCCCAGCGGCAAGGCGGACAGTCAGTGCAGATCGATCTGGTATCTCGGGATTATGAGAAGTTGGAGGTTACCCGTGTAGGTGATGAACCCACAGGACCGCTGCCGGAAAAACCAAAAAATTTTGCGGAAATGCGGAAGATTGCGGAAGCGCTCAGCACGGGATTTCCCCATGTCCGGGTAGACTTATATAGTTTGAATGGGACTGTCCGATTTGGAGAACTGACATTCTTTAATGCCAGCGGATATATGATCTACGATCCGGACGAATTCGATGTGGAAATCGGAAGAAAATTTACTCTTCCACCCAAACAGAAGCTGACAAGCGATAAATACAGCAACGGGAGCAGGCAATGAAAGCGGTATTAGCATCACAGTTTACCATTACGCAGTGCCAGGGAAAATACTATACCAAAGCTGCATTTGCCTCGATTCTTTTACGCTACGCGGCGGGATTCGGCAGACTGACGCTCTGTGTGCCGTTTTGCCGCGCAGAGCAGCCGGAGAAGATATGGGAGGATGTTTCGGAAGCGGTAGACCAGATTATCCCGGTCTCCAGGAATGAAAGCATTCTCGGCCTGAAAAAAAACGAGATGCGTCGGGCGATCCGTGAAAGCGATCTGACGATTGTCCGCTGCCACTCTTTTGTTGCGTTTCGGGCGTCGGATCTGGCTCACCGTGCGGGGAAGCCGGTTCTGGCCGAAGCGATGGCCTGCCCTTGGGATGCAATGTGGAACCACGGCTTCCTTGGAAAGCTGGTTGCACCGTATATGTACTTGAAAATGAAACAGGTCATGAGGCAAGCAAACTATGCCATTTATGTTACGGAACAATTTTTACAGCGGCGGTATCCCTGCCTCAACCCCAGTATTGGCGCGTCAAATGTTGCACTTCTGCCTGCATCCAGCCAAGTCCGTTCACGGCGCCTGGAAAAAATTCAGGGCATGAATACAAAGCAAATCACACTGATGACCTGTGCCGCCGTGGATGTCCGGCATAAAGGACAAGAGTATGTGATCCGAGCCCTTCCACTGCTGGCCGCGAAGGGAATCCGGGCGGTCTACTATTGTGTGGGACAGGGAGATCCTGGACGCCTGAAAAAGCTGGCGAATGAAACCGGCACGGCAAATCAGGTGGTTTTTACCGGAGCTGTTCCCCACGAACAGGTATTTGACCTGTTGGATCAATGTGATATTTATCTTCAGCCCAGTCTTCAGGAAGGGCTGCCGAGAGCCTTGATCGAGGCCATGAGCCGTGGATGCCCATGTATCGGAGCCAAAACCGCAGGAATTCCGGAGCTTCTGCCCCGGGAATGTCTCACAGCAAGGAGAGCAACTTCCGAGATCGCAGAGCGGATTTCCACTATGCTGGAGACAGGACTGACAGGATATGCGAAGCAGAATTTTGAGCGAGCTAGGCAGTTCTCCGCCAGTATTCTGGACGAGCGCAGGAATGCTTATTTTGACAAGATCCGACGAGAGCTGACCGGTGGAGATGAAGGAGGACCGGTATGAGCCAGAGGCGCAGTATAGAACTTACAGATATTGCAAGTCTGCTTCTTTCTATATATTATACCTGGTACTGTCTCCCCTTTATGCGTGCTGCCTTCAGTTCAACGCTGTATAAATATCTCTTCTTTGGCTGTTTTGCCGCCGGGACAGTTCTTTTGGTTCTGGCGCGGCTGCAGCATAACGGCATGGCGATTACATTCCAGCCCTGGCATAGCATTTTGGTCCCGGTAGTGCTCTATATGGCAGTCATGAGTACCCTGTACCTGCTGCAGGTAGGAGAAGCTTCCCGTCATATCCGCGTCAGCTTTACCTTTTGGGGTACGGCTATCCTATATTATCTATTCTCTTTTGACGCTACGACCCGATCCAGGTTTGGAAAATACCTGCTGCTGCTGTTCAGTATCACGGCGGCAACCTCCGTTGTCGGCATTTTTATGGACAGCTCTGTAGCCCGGGCCATTACCAACGCCTCTCAGCAGACGGAAGCAGTTGCAAGGGACTATCAGCTGATGCGGAAAAACATCAGCGGTATTTACCTGTTTCAGAGCATGGTGATTTTCGCACCTGTTACCGTGATGATGATTCGATACCGGAGAAAGCCCATATGGGGGGCGATCCTGCTCATCTGCATTACAGCCGCAGTTCTGAAAGCATCCTTCACCATTTCGCTAATGCTCCTGATCGCAGGCTGCAGCTTGGCGCTGCTCTCCGACCGAAAGGGATCGGTTACGCTGATTTTGATCCTATGCCTGCTGCTTCTGCTGTTCCTACCAATGGACAAACTGCTGGGCTTTCTGGCAGATGTAATTCCAAATCAATATATCAGCACCCGTCTTGATGAGGTATCGCTGTTTCTCGGCCAGGGCAATGTACGGGGGGATCTGAATCTTCGTCTGCAATGCTATCAATACTCCCTGAATACAGCTTTTCAGCATCCCCTGGGCGTCGGTCCTTGGTACAGTTATGTGGTGGGTGAACACGGTATCGGGTTTCACTCTGAAGTCATGGATGACCTGGCCCGGTATGGCATCTTTGCGCTGGGTTTCTATCTTCTGTTTTTTTACGAATATGCCCGGCTGCTTCGGGAACAGTGGACAAAGGTAGGGCTTGCATGTGTGACCTTCCCGGTCTGCACTGTTTACGCTTTGTTTCTGCTGCTGAACATCGGCTTTCGATCGGCGGACGAGAGTATTTTTATGCTCTTCATCCTGCCTGCACTGCCGGACATCCTTCTGAACGCAGGCTATGGTCGGCGTGTGTCCCTTGAGGAAGAAGGAGACGAATCGAAATGACCCGTGTGTTGCAGATACTCTCTTCGCTGAAAGAAGGCGGAGGAGTTCAAACCATGCTCAGAAATTATTATTCTTATATGGATCTTTCGTCTCTGCAGACTGATTTTGTCGTCTGTGGAGAGGAGATCGGCGGCATGGAGGAATGGTTCCGGGGAATTGGAAGCGAGATTTACCATATTCCGCCCCGGGCTAAGGACCCTGTCGGGAACCTGGCCAAACTGAAAAAGATCATCAAAAACGGACAGTATGATGTCGTCCATTGCCATCAGGATTACCACGGAGCAGCTGCCATAGCCATGGCAAAGCGGTACGGCGTGAAGAAACGGATCATCCAGAGCCATCAGGCATTTCCTCCGGAAAATGGGCTGCAGAAACTAAGGCGGCAACGTTCTGTTCCAAGTCTTCTGCGCAATGCCACAGTTTTTGCCGCCTGCGGTCGGCTTGCCGGAGAGTGGCTATACGGCAGAGAACTAATGGAATCAGGACGGGTTCTCGTCCTGCACAACGCTATTTCCATACAACGCTATGCGTTTTCACAGGAGAACCGGGAGAGGCTGCGTGGCGAGATGGGATTGAGTCCGGATGATCTTGTTCTGGGCCATATCGGTAGATTTTCCAGGCCAAAAAACCACGCGCTTGCAGTCAGTATCTTCGCAGAATTCTATCAGAATCACAAAAATGCGGTGCTGCTGTTGGCCGGAGACGGAGAACTGCGCCCGGATGTGGAGAAGCAGGTAAAAGTACTGGGGTTGGAGTCCAGGGTACACTTCCTTGGAATCCGGCAGGATGTACCGGAGCTGCTCAGTGTAATGGATCTTTTCCTGCTGCCATCCCGATGGGAGGGGCTTGGCATTGTGGCAATGGAAGCCCAGGCGAACGGGCTGCCTGTGGTCTGTTCGTCATCTGTACCTCAGGAAGTAAAACTGGCCGATAATTTATTTTTTGCTGATGAAGATTCTTATGACAGCACAGTTGCCTGGTGCCGTCTGCTGGAACGTGCCCTTGCCGCAGGCAGAGGAGACTACCGGGCGTCAGTAGAGCGTGGAGGCTATGACATTTGCCGGGAGGCAAAGAAATTGGAGGAATTGTATCTTGAATCGTAAGATGGGCCTCTGCAGGGGGTGCACACAGTAATGGCAGCGCCGCTCTCTGGAAAGCGAATCGCAAAAAATGTGACCATGTCTGTTATGGCCCAGGTCGTTTCCGTTCTGGTGGGCTTTGTCCTGAACCTGGTAGTGCCCAAGTTTATCGATGAATACGACTATTCCTATTGGCAGACCTTTTTGCTGTATTCACAGTACTTGGGAATTCTGCATTTCGGACTGATGGACGGCATTGTGCTCCGCTATGCCCAGTATGACTATGAGGAACTGGATAAAAAGTCTGTTCGATCTCAGTATCTTGGTATCATGGCAGTGGATTTCGTCCTTTCTCTCGGACTACTGATCTGGTCACTTTCTGTTCTTGAGGGAGTGAATCGGGTCATCGGTATTCTCCTTGCCTGTACCACATGCATCGAGATCACCTATAACTATATTTCGTTTACCTTCCAGATTACCAACCGGATCTCCCGGTATGTGTCCTACATTGCGGTTTATCGGATGATTTACTGTGTGCTGGTGCTGAGCTGCCTGATTGCGGGACTTCGGCAGTACTACTGGTTCTGTATTGTATATCTGGCGGCAGATCTGGCGGTGATTCTGTGGTTTGGCCTGAGATACAGCAGGGAACTGATGGTCGGAAGGCTGCTTCCGGCAAAATCCCTTTTTGAAGAACTGAAGAAGAGCATTTCTGTGGGCGTGTGGCTCATGCTGTCCTCCTATGCGGCGAATTTCCTTGTGGGATCCGGAAAAATGATGATCCAGTGGCGTTGGGGAGCGCTGACCTTTGGAAAGATCTCGCTGGCCTTCAGTCTGTCCAGCTTTGTCCTGCAGTTTGTGACTGCCATTAGTGTAGTGCTGTTCCCCTCCATGAAACGAATGGATCCGGAGAGATTGCCGGATATGTATTGTAAGATTCGGAGAGCTATTTCTCCGTTGATGTTCCTGGCGCTGATCTGCTATTATCCCGGATGCGTGGCCCTGGAGCTTTGGCTGCCGAAGTATGCGGAGAGCCTTCGCTACCTGGGTATCCTGCTTCCGATTATCATTTATACAACCAAGGTCAGCCTGCTTACTAACAACTATCTCAAAGCGTACCGCAAAGAGAGGACCATGCTCATCATCAATACTGGCGCAGTGTCTTTGGGCATCATCCTGTTCCTGATTTGCGCATGGATTATCAACAGCCTGACGGTGCTGCTGTGCGCAATTGTATTTACCATTATACTCCGCTCCGTGGTGTCGGAAATCGTTGTGATGAAGATGATTCACACCCGGCTGTGGAAGGAATTTGCAATCGAACTGGCAATGACAGCGCTCTTTATTGGTAGTACCTTCCTGTCGTCAAGGTGGCAGGGATGCCTTGTATATGTTGTGTGCCTTTGTGTCTATTTTGTGATACAGCGGAAAGAGCTTCGGGACATGCTTTGTCTGAGCCGGTAAAACGCAAAATGTAAGGGAGTTAAAAAGATGGAAAAAAAGAAAATAACGGTCGCCGGAATGGGGTATGTGGGCCTGTCCCTAGCAGTGCTATTTGCGCAGCATCATCCGGTTTCTGTAATAGATCCGGTGGAGGACAAGGTAAAGCTGTTAAATCAGCGGAAATCCCCCATCCGTGATGCCTATATTGAGTCCTTCCTCGACAGTAGGCCCCTGGATCTGCATGCCACGACAGAGGAGCAGGAGGCATACCGGGATGCGGATTTCGTTGTAATCGCGGTACCCACAAATTACGACGTGGATCAGGATTCCTTTGATACCTCCGCTGTGGAGAGTGTTATTGAGGCGGTGCTTCGGTACAACCGGGACGCGGTTATGGTGATCAAAAGCACCATTCCCATCGGCTATACCCAGTCTGTGCGCCAGCGTTACCATACGCAGAGCATTCTGTTCAGTCCCGAATTCCTTCGGGAGGGAAAGGCTCTATATGACAATCTGTATCCCAGCAGAATCATCGTCGGAACAGACCCAGACAACCCCACACTGGTGGAGCAGGCAGAGACATTCGCGGAACTGTTAAAGGAGGGCGCAGAGAAGGAGTCCATTGAGACATTGCTGATGGGCTTTTCGGACGCGGAGGCTGTAAAGCTGTTTGCCAACTCCTATCTGGCCATGCGGATCAGCTTCTTTAATGAGCTGGACACCTTTGCGGAGACCAAGGGGCTTAACACAAAGAACATCATTCGCGGTGTGTGTCTGGATTCCAGAATCGGCTGCTATTACAACAATCCTTCCTTTGGCTATGGTGGCTACTGCCTGCCCAAGGACACACGGCAGCTACTGGCAAGCTATAAGAGCACGCCGGAGACGCTGATTGAATCCATCGTCACCTCCAACAGCACCCGGAAACAGTATATTGTGGAGCAGATTCTGAAAAAGCTGGAGCAGCTCGTCCCCCGAGCGGGGAAAATCGGGAATACGCTGGGAATCTATCGTCTGTCCATGAAGGCGGAGTCCGATAATTTCCGGTTTAGCTCCATTCTGGGCGTTGTCGAAGGACTGCGGCACCACGGCATCGACATGATTCTGTATGAGCCAATGATGCAGGAGGGCAAAACAGTGGAAGGTTGCTGCCGCGTGGAGGATCTGACCACCTTTAAGGAGTTGGCTGATCTGGTGATTGCCAATCGGATGGACGACGGTATACTGGATATAAAGGATCGCGTATATACCCGGGATCTATTTGGGAGCGATTGAGAATGAGAGAAAAGAACGTTGATTTAAGGTGGAAAACAATTCTTGTCACCGGAGGTGCGGGATTTATCGGTGCAAACCTGATTCAGCATTTGCTGGAAACGACGGAACCGGTTCATATTGTTGCCATCGATGATATGAATGACTACTATGACCCGGAACTGAAGCGGTGGCGCCTGGAGAAGCTACGGGCGGCAGCAGACGAAAAGGCGTTCGCCGGCAGTACCTTTGAATTCGTGGAGGGATCCATTGCGGACGCGGAGCTGGTGCGGGAGGCTTTTTCACGGACAAAGCCCGCTGTGGTGGTGAACCTGGCGGCACAGGCAGGGGTTCGATATTCCATTGACAATCCGGATGCCTATATTTCCTCCAACATCATCGGATTTTATCATATTCTGGAGGCTTGTCGGCACTCCGGTGACAATGGTGCGCCCGGAGTGGCTCATCTGGTCTATGCTTCCTCCTCATCGGTGTACGGTGGAAATACAAAGATGCCCTACAGCGTAGAAGATCAGACGGATACGCCGGTAAGCCTGTACGCCGCCACCAAGAAATCCAACGAGCTTCTGGCGTATGCCTATTCCAAGCTCTACAGCATTCCCGCAACGGGCCTTCGGTTCTTTACAGTGTACGGCCCGGCAGGACGTCCGGATATGACGTATTTCAAATTTACAAATATGCTGCGCCAGGGGAAGAAAATCCAGATTTTCAACTACGGCAACTGCATGCGGGACTTTACCTATGTGGATGACATCGCAGAGGGGATTCTCCGGGTGATTTCCAGCGCGCCGGAACGCGTCACCGGAGAGGACGGACTGCCCATTGCACCTCACAGAGTGTATAACATCGGAAACAGTCAGCCTGTCAATCTGCTGGAATTTGTGGACATCCTGCATCAGGAACTGATTCGTGCCGGGCTTCTTCCGGAGAATTTTGATTTTGATGCCCACACAGAGCTGGTACCCATGCAGCCAGGCGATGTACCTGCGACCTATGCCGACACCACACCGCTGGAGCGGGATTTTGGCTACAAGCCCGCAACGGATCTGCGGACAGGAATCAGGCGTTTCGCGGAGTGGTATCGTGAGTTTTACCTGGCAGCTGACGAAAAAACCAGCTAATCATTCTTGTTCAATTTCCGGATCTCGCCCTTGGAGACCGGTGTAATTGATAATTCTTCTATAAGGAGGGTAAATATGAAAAGGTCAAAAATGTGGACGCGTTTCCTTTCTCTCGCGCTGTGTCTTTGCTTTGTGATGGGCTTGCTGCCGACCACGGCCATTGCCGCAGATGCAGAGACGGGAACCGCTTCGTCAGGTCTGGTAAAAGGGAGCCAGATTGACGGAACGAACTACTCTGTGACATCCGTGAAAAACTATGCCATTGCGCCGGATGTTTCCGAACAGCTGATTATTACCAATAATCAGGAAGGAACATCCCAGACGGTTGCCAATGTTATGGAGGTCAATACCAGCAATGGTCGGGCAAAAATCGTTGCTGGTTACGGCAACCGTAATCCCATAGAACAGGGGTGGACACTCAAAACTACCACGGATCAGGCACATGTCTATGAAAACGAGACTGGTCTGAACGTAGTAGGCGGTGTAAATGCATCCTGGTTCAATATCAATACCGGTGAGCCTTCTGGCTATCTGGTAATGAATGGTGTGGTACATCACGACAACTCCAGCCGCGCCTTTGTGGCAGCCTTTGATGACGGCTCTGTCAATGTCTTTAAGGAAGGTACCACGCTGGCACAGGCAGAAGCAAGCCAGAGTGAAAAGCAGGGACAGAATGTTAAGATTCTGGAGGCTGTGGATGCGCTGGTTGCCATGGTATGGGACGGCGAAGTCGTTGTTTCCGAGTCCGGAAACGGCGGTTACTATCCCCGTACCGCCGTTGGTGTAAAGGAGGACGGTACTGTAGTGCTGTTCCAGGCAGACGGCACCATGGCGCCCAGATCTGTGGGCTATACGGCAGAGGAAGAAGCGCATATGCTCGTGGCATTGGGATGTGTAGCTGCCATTCAGTTGGACGAGGGCGGCTCCTCCACCTATATCTCTCAGCGTGAGGGCGAGTCGGATGTGACCATGCGCAACACCCCCGCTGGTGGAAGCGAACGTGGTGTTTCCGGTACGATCCTGGTAGTATCCAATGTGGCGGCTTCCGGTGAATTTGACCATGCGGCAGTCACACCCGACGACGCATATTATACGCCGGAATCTGAGATTGAACTGACTGCCAGCGCTATGGACTATTCCGGTGCTCCCGCCGATAGTCTGCCGGAGGATGCTGTTTTCACCATAAGCGACGACAGCATGGGCACACTGAGTGATACGGCTGTCAGCGGCAGCAGCGCTTCCGCAGTGCTTACCTCTTCCGGGAAAACCGGAGATGTGACTGTGAATCTGGTCAGCGGCGGCAATACTGTTGGATCTGCCGTTGTGCATATTCAGAATCCGGACAAGTTAGAGTTCGCCTCCAGTGAGGTAAACCTGAACTACAATGATGTCAGTGATCTGGGCTTCAAGGCAACCTATCTGACGGAGAGCGTTCAACTGAAGGATGGAGATGTCGAATGGAGCATTACTGATCCGGATGCCGGCTCCTTTGCTGACAACAAGTTTACTGTGACCAGTAACGTGAAGTATTCTGGCAGTCCTGTGGTAACTGCTGTATGTGGGGAACTGACGGCCTCTGTTACCGTAAACATCGGTATGGAGCCCACCATGATCCTGGATGGCGGCGATGAGGATCCCTGGGATTATTCCACCATTGGCACCACAGTAGAGAGCTTTACCGGCATGGCTCCGAATGCTGTAGCAACCTATCACTATTCGGGACGCGGCGGTGTGGTAAAGGGTTCTGTGGTCTCTGATACCGACGAAGAATATGCCGACATTGTCCGCTTTGGTCACAACGCCATCAGGCTGGACTATGACTGGACCGGTCTTACCGGCACAGATGGTGCATGCCTTGGCCTGGGTGATAACCTGACTGTTGATGGTACGCCCACTGCCATTGGCGTCTGGGTGTATATTCCCGAAGGCGTGCCGGTACCCTGGCTGCGGGCACAGATTGCCACCAGCACGAATGGAGGTAATAGTTGGACTAACGCATATGTCAACTTCACCAGCGGCAGCTCGGATACCGGTGAGGGGCTCAAGGACGGATGGCAGTATCTGGAGGCAGATCTGACCCAGTATGCCGGTGTAATGATCCGCATCAACAGCGGTATGCTGTTCCGGGCAATGGTCACCACCAGCGGCATCGGCTGGTACACCACCGATGGCACCAAGCTGGACAAGAACGACTTGAAGGGCTATATCCTGCTGGATAACCTGTGCATCGTCTATGGCGCAAACAATCAGGATGTTACTCCGCCCACGGTTCAATCCATTCAGCTGGTCAACGACGACGGTACCAAGACGGAGCTGGAGAACGGAGCAACCGTTGACACAGCAAATCTCCGCTTCTATGTTACTTATGACGACAGCGAGGAGACCGATCCTTACGCCACTGGTGTGGAGTCTGCATACTTCTACTTCGATGGTACTTACCGCGGCAAGTATGACCAGGATAACCTGGGCAGCACCTCCGGCATGATGCATTTTGGAAACGGTCTGCATTCCATCACCTTCTATTTGAAGGACGGCTACGGCAACGTAACCCGTGAAACCCGTTACTTTACTGTAAATACAGAACAGACGGATCTACCCGGCATGACATTACAGGTGACGAGCCAGCCCAATGTCGGACAGGCATGGATCTTTGGGCTGACAAGTGATGACCTTTCCAGCATCACTTCGGTAACGGCCAATGTGTCCGTAACCAGAAGCTATCCTGTGACCGATGTGGTCTTCCCTGAGGGCGTGACCGGAACCTGGAATTATGACAGTTCGAAGGGTGTTGTAACCATCGACATTACTTCCATTGACCATTCTGTATTAACAAAGGACAAACTGGTATCCATTGTTGTAAGCATTCCCACATCTGTCACTGAGGGTAGTAGCCTGAACGTGCAGGTGACGAAGGGCTCTTATGGTTGCAAGCAGACAGAGGATCTGGATATTAGCGATCTGAACCAGTATGCAGCTGGCTTTACAACGCCGGTAACCAACTATCCCATTGAAGCAACCTATCGCATTCAGGCGGATACCGCTGTAGTGGGTGCTGAAGCCCTGGCAAGCGTTATCTATACGAAAGACGGTGTTGCGGCTGTCGGTGTCAGCGTGTATGCCGACGATCAGGTGCTGGGTACCACCGATGAAAACGGCCTGATCGACATTACCGCTCTGACAACAGCACAGGGTAGTGTCAAGCTGCGGGCTGAAGATGCTGACGGTAACTGCTCCTACCTGATCTTGCTCGACAGCTATGATGCAGTAGGCGACGAAACCGGCGCACCCTATAACATCATTTACAACATGGCTCAGTCGGCGGAGGGAAAGAACATCTCCTGGATGAGCAATCCCAGCTTCAGTGCCGAAAAAGCTGTGGCGGAGATTTCCACAGCAGCCGACATGAGCGATGCAATCCAGGTGGAAGGCACAAGCCGGTTGATTTCCTACACTTCCAGCAAGCAGATCAACCGCGTGAACAATGTGACGCTGACCGGACTGGCAGCCGGAGTGACCTATTATTATCGGGTCGGTGACGGCAGCATCTGGTCCGATGTCCGGAGCTTTACAGTTCCTGTGGCTGAAGATGAAACCAGCTTCTTCCTCATTGCTGATATTCAGGAGGCGGATGCCCTGACAGGCATGGGACGGATTGCGGAACTGCTGAATGGACAGTATCATTTTGGCATTCAGCTGGGTGACGCAGTGGACAACGTCCGTTATTATGATCAGTGGAACGATGCCCTGCAGCTGTTTGCGTTGGAAGGTATCCGTGACACAGACATGATCCATGTGATTGGCAACCATGAGGCAGACGACAGCGGCAATGATGCCATTGCGGCAAAATCTGTATTCGGGATCTCCGCCCCCTGGTACTCTGTGGAGCGCGGTGATGTTTATATTGCGGTGCTGAATCACACTTCTGACAAAAATTCGCTTCAGAAGTTCGCACAGTGGCTGGTTGAGGATGCGGCAAAGTCCACCTGCCAGTGGAAGGTACTGGTGACCCATGTGCCTGCCTACTATACCAATCCCACTGGAGGCGGTGAGATATATGTGCAGTATCTACCTGTAGCCTGTGACGAAGCGGGGATCGACTTCTACTTCTCCGGAAACGATCACAGCTATGCCCGTACCGCGCCTATGACGGCCGGTGAGGTGGACGAGAATGGCACTGTATATTATATCTGCGGCTCCACCGGCGGCAAGTCCTATTCCGTTGTGGACAACAAGGATTTCAATTTTGAGGTTGCAACTCTAGATTTTGAAAGCGTATATGTGGATGTCACCGCAGATCAGTACCAGATCACTGTTACAGCATACAATGTTGACGCGGGCGGCATCCGCACGGTACTGGATCAATATTCCAAGCGCTCGATGCCTGTCTGTGAAAACGATGAGCATACCTATGTGTTTGATCGGGACAGCAAGGAGCTGAACTGCACTGTTTGCGGCCATACCTGCAATGCAGTGGATGAAATGTTCTCCGGCTTTGTGACCGAGAAAACCAGCGGACGACTGATGTACTTGGTGGCCGGTGTTCCTCTGACCGGAACCATGCATTATGAGGATCGTTTCTATTTTGCAGATGACGAAGGCTTTGCCTATGACGGTGAATATGACATCTGTGGTGAGATGTGTATCTTTAAAGACGGCTATTTCGTTCAGGGTAAGACAGCCAATGTGCTTGCCGCAGGACGGGCCGGCGATACGGTTGACTTTATTCTTTATGCAGACGGTCTGTTCAAATTCATTGGAACCGGCTCCACTTATGAGCTGGACCGCGTTTGGAATAGTCCTTGGTATAGCTACCGTGAATATGTAAAGAAACTGTATGTAGATCCGGCGATTACGGTACTGTCCAACTGGGCTGTGTATTCCTGCAGGAACCTGACAGAAGTATCCTTCGGAGAAGGCAGCCAGCTAACCCGTATCGAGCAGAATACCTTTACCCGTTGCTCCAGTCTGACCACATTGACGTTGCCGGAAGGTGTAAGCTATATCGGCTATAACGCCTTTACAGACTGCACTGGACTGACATCTATTTATCTGCCGGATGGCGTAAGTTCGATTATGACTAATGCTTTCAATGGAGATACTGATATCGTTCTCAGCGTGGGCAATAACAGCTATGCCAAGAATTGGGCCGAGTCCCATGGCTTTGCCTATGTGGAACGGGAACCCGCCCAGATTGCCTCCGGTAGCTGCGGCGAGAATCTGAGTTGGACACTGAGCAGTAACGGAATTCTGACCATCACCGGTACGGGAAGCATGACAACGTATAGCGGCGAGGCTAATATTCCCTGGTACAGCAACCGGACAATGATCACCAAGGTGGTGATCGGCGAGGGCGTGACCAAGCTGACAACGAACGCATTCTGTGGATGCAGTAACCTGACTGAGGTGGAATTTGCCGAGAACAGCAGTCTACAGATGATCGGTGGATCCGCATTTAAGAACTGCAGCAGCCTGGAGAGCATTGATCTCCCCGAAGGGATGACCACCATCAGCGGCAACGCCTTCAAGAATTGCCGGAGTCTGAAAAACGTGTATCTGCCCGATACTACATCCTATATTGATAATCTGGCGTTCACCGGATTGTCGGAAGTGGTCTTCAGTGTAGCGCAAGACAGCTATGCCAAGAACTGGGCCGAGTCCCATGGCTTTGCCTATGTGGAACGGGAGAGCGGAGCGGACGCCGCTGCTGTATCTGAGGAAGCAGTGAATGAAGAAGCCGCAGCACCTGAGGAATCCGCAGTTCCTGAAGAAGCGGCACCCGAGGAATCCGCAGTTCCTGAAGAAGCGGCGCCTGAGGAATCCGCAGTTCCTGAGGAAGCAGCACTTGAGGAGTCTGCTGATCAGAGCGCAGATGAAGCCACAACGGAAGATACGAATGCTGACGACGGCGGTGAGCTGTCTGAGCAGCCTGCTGTAGTGACGGTTGCCGGAGGCTCCTGCGGCGATGCGGCTACATGGACTCTCCTGTCTGACGGAACGCTGTGCATTTCCGGCTACGGCGAGCTGGCAGACTTCAGCGAGACAGAAAGCGCCCCCTGGGCTGCCTGGGCAGGCCAGATCACCGCATTAGAGATCGGCCCCCAGATCACAGTCATTGGTGCCTATGCGTTCTACGGTCTGGAGAATCTGAAAACGGTAGCCTTCGCTGAAAATGGAGTCCTTGTGGTAATCAGCGACTATTCCTTCGCATACTGCAAGCAATTGAAAGAAATTGCACTTCCCGAGACCTTGGCGGTCATCGGTGAGGCGGCCTTTGCCCAGTGCGCGGCTCTGGAGCTGGTGGAGCTGCCGGAGTCTGTGGAGGAAATCGGAATCCGGATCGTGGAAGAGGATGAAACAGAAGGTCAGGAGCCTCCTGCCTTGGTGGATACCTTTGCCGGATGCCCCCTGCTCCAGGTAAAGGCAGTGCCTGACAGCTATGCCGGCGCTTATGCGGCTGAGCATCAAATCCCGGTGATTTTTGAGGAAGAATGATTACGTTCCTCTCATGCCGAGAGAGTATCTTCTACTTCTGAACCAATGACCAATCTGCGGCCTATTCCCTAAAAACCGGGGAGGAGCTTGCCGACATTACGGCAGGCTCTTTCCCCGGCAGGCTTTTGTTAAGGAGTTGACATGAAATTTACAGATATCCATATTCATTCCCTGTACGGCGTGGATGATGGGGCGAAAACGGAAGAGGAAATGCAGGCAATCGTGGATGCTTCTTATGCAGACGGTATCCGGACCCTTTGCGTAACGCCCCATTTTCACCCGGGGTATTTTGGCGACAACGAAAACCATGCCGAGACTGCTTATCAAAGGCTGGAGGCATATATTCAACAGAAATACCCGGATATGGAGCTGTACCGCGGGAATGAGCTGCGATACAGCCGGGACTGCGTTTCCTGGCTGAACAGTGGAAGATGCCATACGTTGAACGGGACTCAGTATGTCCTGGTTGATTTCTCAGAGGCGGTGGAAGCACAGAAAATTTCCAGCGCTTTGGAGCATCTGCTGAGCGCCGGCTACCGGCCGGTGCTTGCCCATGTGGAGCGGTATCGGACTTTCTGGGGACACAAAAGCCTCATCCATTCTTTTCGGGAGAAGGGGGTTCTCCTGCAAGTGGATGCCCAATCTGTCCTGGGTGGATTTGGATACCTGACACAGCGGCAGAGCAGATACTTACTGGAGAATGAACTGGCAGATTTGATTTGTTCGGACTGCCATGATGTTCGGCAAAGACCGCCGGAACTGTCCCGGTGCTTCCAACTCGTCCGGAAAAAATATGGGCCGGATTGTGCGAATGCCTTGTTTTGCGATAACGGAAAAAGGCTCCTGCATGAGGGAGCCTTACAGGAGGAATTAGATTGACTACGAAAGCTAACGCGAATATCCGAGTCGTAACGGTAAAGGATCTGTGGGCTATCTTCGTTCACCGTCTCTGGGTGATAATCCTTGCCGCTATTGTAGCGGCTGGAGGACTGTTTATCATCAATCGAGTGACATTCGTCCCAGCCTATTCTTCCACAGCAACGCTGTACATTCTCCGCCAGAACGAAGCAACTGCAACAGGAAACTCAGATTCCGATTTTTCTCTGGCTCTTAAGGTGGTCAACGATTGCGACTATTTGCTGAAAAGTCATTCCGTCCTGGATGAGGTAATTCAGGAGTTGAATCTGGAGACCGACTATAAAACGCTTAGCAAGAGCGTTTCCTCATCCAACCCGGAGAACACGCGCATCCTGGAAGTGACAGTGGAAAGCGATTCGCCGGAGAATGCCAAACGGATCGTGGATGCCATCTGTGAAATTGGACAGGAACAGATTACAGAGGCGATGGGATTCCAGCAGGTTAATCTGTATGAATATGGAACGCTGAATGACAAACCATGTAATACCACAAGTATGACGACCTATATGCTGGTAGGAATGATAGCAGCGGTGCTTGTATACTCCATATATCTTATCATTTATTTACTGGATGACCGCATTCGCACGGAAGAGGATATTGAACGATACCTGGGCTTGAGCGTTCTCGGTGATATACCCAATGCCGATGACAAAAAGAGTCACCAGTATGGGTATTACAAAGCCCACGGTGCACACGGACAGAAAAAAACCAAGAAAAAGCGGAGGGCAAAGTAATGGAAGATATCACACTGAAGCTCCCGGGAGAAGATGACTTTTTTACACAGGAAGCGTTCAAGGTCCTTCGTACAAATTTACAGTTTTGTGGGCAGGATATACAGGTAATCGCCATCACAAGCTGTAATGAGAACGAAGGGAAGACCACAGTGTCCTTGCAGCTTGCACGGAGTTTATCTGAACTTGGAAAGCGCGTCCTAGTGATTGATGCGGATATGCGGAAATCCGTTATGGCAGGCAGAAATACCAATACCAAAAGAGCGATTGGCTTGAGTGAAGTCCTGACAGGTATGGTAAAATTGGGAGACGCTATTTATTCCACGCAATACCCGAATTTTCAGATTATTTTTGCCGGGAAATATCCCCCAAATCCCGTGGAACTGCTCAGCGGAAAATACTTCAAAACACTTCTCTCTGAAACTCGGAAGGTTTATCAGTATGTGATCGTGGATACGCCGCCCCTTGGAAGAGTCATCGATGCTGCTGTGGTTGCACCGAACTGTGATGGAAGCATTCTTGTAATCGGGAATACTTCGGTGCATTACCGGCAAGCGCAGGAGGTTGTTGCACAGCTTGAAAAAAGCGGCAGCAAAATTTTAGGCGTCGTTCGGAATAACACCAATAAAAAAGACGGTGGGTACTACTATACCCATAATGAAAAGTATGGCTATGGGAGCAATGATGGAAAATAAAAGGCGTCCACATTTCCGCTACGATTGATACATGTGTTATATGCGGCTGTGTGATTCCGGAAGGGAGACAAATTTGTCCCAGCTGCGAAAAGGCAGGGGGAATCCCTAAACTTGGACAAAGCCAAAAGCAAAAGAGAATAAGTTTGCGAAAGAACAAGGGGAAAAAGCAACATGAAAAAGGAAATGCAATCTGGTGACAGGCCGGAAAGGAAACGGCACAACAAGAAAATAATCATATTGCGAATTCTTCTATCTCTCCTGGCCATTCTGCTTGCCGCGTTTCTGACAGTATACTGCTTTGTTATATCAAAGTTGAACAAACTGGATCGTCCATCCAGTACACCAACGCCAAACTCTATTATGACTACGCCTTCCTACACAGAGCCGGAAGAAAACAATTTGCCGGATGAAACATCTGACGTAGGGCAGGAAGAGGTTGAAGACCAAGCTATGCAGGAAGAGATCGCCAAGCTGGAGGAGATGGAGGCCATCGCAGCCGCGGGAGACGTATTTTCCGACTCGGATGTATTCAATATATTGTTGATTGGCACCGACGAGCGCACAGCGGAATTTAATACAAACGCACGCGGAGATGCCTGCCTGCTTTTCTCGATCAATAAAGCCTCCGGCATCATACATCTGGTCAGCTTTGAGCGAGGCATGGGCGTTCCGATTCTAGAGGGAGAATACGAGGGACAGTATGATTGGCTGACACATACATTCCGGTACGGCGGAGCAGACTTGATGATGAAAGAGATTCAGGAATGCTTTAAGGTAGACGTGACTCACTACATCCGTGTAAATTTCAACACATTTGTGGCTGGAATCGATGCCATTGGCGGAGTGGATATCGAACTGACACAGGCGGAAGTGGAATATATCAACAGGGCAGCATCTGAAAAGAACAACATTCAGCACGTTTCAGCAGGAAAGAATCACCTGAACGGAGAAATAGCGCTTTCCTATGCGCGATGCAGAAAAATTGACAGTGATTGGTTCCGCATCGGCCGGCAGCGCGCAGTTATCCAGGCAGCACTGGATCAGGTCAGCGATTTAAGCCTGTTGGAGATAAATGATATGTTAGACACGACCCTGCCGCTCATACAAACAAATCTGACCAATGGAGAGATTTTCAGCTTAGTGTTGAATATGCCTCAGTTTTTAGGGAAAAAGCTGGAGCAGGCTACCATACCGTTGCCAAACACCTATGGCGGCATGACTGGAATGGGAGGGCGTAGCTTGTATTCTGTTGACTTTGAAACAAATGCTAAGGCACTTCAGGAAATGCTGTATGGGGTGCAGGCGCAATGAACTGCGATATCAAACATAACATCATTCGATGAATGTAGATCTGAACAAATAGCTGAAAATGTGGCAGTGAGCCACATTTTCAGCTGTTTTTCTATTTAAGCGACAAGTCAAAAAATTTTTTCAAAAATACACCTAATGGCATTGTTCTTTATCTATCGAGTTATTTATGATTTGAGGTTGCCGCTATATAATAAAAATAGATAAAATAGCAAAAATGCAACGCAGGGAGGTGATTTTGATGCAGACCGAGATCAACTATCAGCAGCTTGGCATACGAGTGCGGGAAAAGAGGAAGTCCATGAACATACAGCAAAAGGATATGGCGATTGCAATCGGGACTGCAACGAATCACCTGAGCGATATTGAGCGAGGGAGAAAGAAGCCGTCCTTAGAATTGCTTATGCGGATTAGTTCTTTCCTTGATACGCCTGTTGACTATTTCCTGATGGACAATCCATACTCATGTCAAAGCTATAGCATCAACTCAGAGCTGGCAGCGACACTGAGAAAATGCTCCCCCCAATCGTTGATGGTCATTGCTACGCTTGCACAAAGCATGGTTTCTTATCAACAAAGTATGATGCCAGCTGATGATTGTACATATTGTCAGCTGAAAGAAAAATGTACCGTATAAGGCTAACCTGATCGCGTAGATCCGATGGCCTATACATTCACCCTGAACCGCAAGGCTGTCGGATTTGCTTCCGGCATCTTGCGGCTTTTTCATTATATTATACACTTTCGGAAAGGAGTCAACAGCTATGGAAAACAAACAGTGTGGATTATGGAAGAATCTGCGGCAAAGGCTCAGCAAACAGCCGCAGACAGAAGAAGTTCGGTATGCGGTGGAGTTTGAACGGACGCTGCGTAATCTGGAAGCCCAGCTTCACGAAAGTGATAACGCGGACGATATTATCTCACGCACGTTGTCTACAGCCTGCGATTTCTACGATGCCAACTGGGCAGGATTTCTGGAGATAGACATGGATCTCAGTGTTTGGGCACCGTATGTCTGGTTCAACACAAGTCCGCATGACCGTACAAAGGAGCTGATTCGTGATTTTGAAGAAACTGCTATTATGCAGCGGTGGCTCACAGCCATGGAGAACAGCGAAGCACTGATTATCCCGGATGTGAGCAGTATCAAACATGCGGAGCCGAGGGAATATGCGATCTATCAGAAGCTGTCTATCCAGAGCTTTATTGCCGTTCCGGTAAAGCCGAGACCGCTGGGGTTCCTGGTGGTGCGCAATCCCAGTAGATATACGACAGAGAGCAGCCTTTTGAAAATGCTGGCCTTTGTCACATTGACCATTATCAACGAAAAGAAGCTGATGGACAGAATGCGCTTTGCCATTCAGCCGGAGAACATCAGGAAGGATACGGACATCCTGGTGAATCTGTTTGGAAGTCTTGAAATTTATACCTCCAAGGGTGTTCTGAAAGAAGCGGATATCAAGTCGCAGAAAATCCTGCGGATGATTGCCTATCTTCTGCTGAACCGCAAAAGCTCTGTCCCTCCCCGGGAGATGGCGGAGGCCCTCTGGCCGGAAGAAAGCATGGATATTGAATCACTCAGCAACAATATGCGCGGGCTGCTTTTCCGACTGCGCAACACCTTTGGCCTGATCTGTCAGCATAATCTGATTGAAAGCACCCCCAATGGCTACCGCCTCAGTCCGAAGCTGAATATCATGACGGATCTGCAGCAATTCGACAAATGCTGCGATGCTGTTCCCCGTGCCATATCCACCTCAGAGAAGATCGATTTACTGAAGCAGGCCGTGAGGATATACAAAGGAAACGTGCTGACCTCAGCGGAAGCAGAGCATTGGCTGATGCTGACGGCATCCCATTATAATTTGAAATATGTGGGTATCGTAAATGAACTTCTCCGTATGCTGGCAGATGCGGAATGCTACCATGACCTTCACAAATACGCTGCGCAGTCTTTGTCCATCGAGCCGGGCAACATCTACGCTTATTACTGGCTGATCTACTCCATGGTCCATCTCGGCTCCTTTGATTTGGCGAAATCCGAGTATGAGATGGCGCAGAGATACCTGACGGACGAAGAATATAAGGAGCTGACGGATATGCTTCGTAATCTCAGAAGTCTGGCCCCGGAAGATCTGTTCTATATCAGAAAGCTGCCTGACGCATAGGTAATGCCAGTATCTAACGCTCATCTAACGCTGAAAAAACACTGATAGAACACGACTTTTTCCAGCTAACGAAAAACTAACGCTCCAAGCCCCTATCTAATGTTCGTCTAACGCTCAAAAACGATGATTTAACCCCCGCAAGCTACCTTTTCAGGGCAAAAGATAATTGCCTTTGAAAATTGCTTACGGGGGTTCTTTTTATGTTCCCAGCCTTTTCTTGGAGGGGGAACGCTTTTGCAGGAAGCTGTGAAAGCGTTCCCCCTCTTTCTGCTTTATGCCGCGGCCTGCGGCGCTGCCGTGGTCCTCCGCTGGATTTTTGCCTTTCCCAAAATTCAGATTTCACGGAGGAACACATTATGGAGAACGATCACTCCATCCCATTCGATGCGCCGCCCAAACGGCGAAAGCACAAAGACAATCCATACACCATCCGCACATCCGGCATCCATACGGATCACCCGAGGTACTTCCTTGAGTTTCAGGATGGTCGGGGCGTGACACAGTTTATGGAACTCAGCAAGGAGCTATATGAAACCTTTGACCAATTTGAACTGGAGGACCTGTCCGAACTGAACAAAATAGACCGTCACTATGGAGGTTCTTTGGATGCCGATGTAGCAGCTGCTACGGCTGCATCCCCTCTGGAGGAAACGATTCACAGCTTGGATCGGGAACTGTTACATACTGCCATTGACGCCCTTCCCGAAGCGCAGAAACGCCGCATCCGGCTCTATTACTTTGAGGGTATGACCTATCAGCAGATTGCGGATATGGAGGGCTGCGCAAAAGTTACCGTGTATGAGGCGCTGCTATGCTATCTGGAAGGGAGGGCTGCTGAATGACCATTGCCATGTATCTTCGTATATCCAGTGAGGATGATGATCTCAAGGATACCGGAAAGGAAGAGTCCGAGAGCATTTCCAACCAGCGCGGGCTGCTGACGAACTATATCAGCATCCACCCGGAGTTTGCCGGCGCTGATGTGCTGGAGTTCTGTGATGACGGCTGGAGCGGAAAGAACTTTGAGCGGCCGGATTTCATCCGCATGATGGAACTGGTCAAAACTGGCCAGATTCAGTGCATTCTTGTGAAAGACCTGTCCAGATTTGGACGCGACTATCTGACCGTTGGAAACTATATCAGCCGGGTTTTCCCATTCCTCGGCGTCCGGTTTATTGCCGTCAACGATGGTTTTGACAGCTCCCGGCAGGCGGACATCGACAGCCTGGATACCTCCTTCAAAACGCTGATCTATGATCTGTACAGCCGGGAACTTTCCTCCAAGGTGAAAAATGCAAAACGCCAGCGGGCGGCAAAGGGGCTGTTTCTCAGCCCTTTTGCTCCCTATGGATTTGTGAAAGACCCGGAGAACAAAAACCGCCTCCTAGCAGACCCGGAAGCGGCAGAGGTGATCCGGCGTATCTTTCGCCTGACAGTAGAAAAATACAGCGCCAAAGAGATTGCTACAATTTTCAATTCTGAGGGCATTCCGTCGCCCATGGTGTACAAGCGGCGGAACGGGTGTTCCCGGGACCGCTGGCCCAGTATCCACGAGGAAAACTGCTGGAGGCCGGGGATAATCTCCAAAATCCTGCGAGACGAGCGCTACACCGGCAAAACTGTCTACGGCAAGCGGGAGCGCGATATGGTCGGACTGGTTCATACCGTAAAGGTGTCCAAATCTGACTGGATCGTGGTTGAGCAGACCCACGAGAGTATTATCCCGGAGGAACTGTTTCAGGCAGCACAGGCCGAAATGCGGGCATACACGGAAAAGACGTTTGCCCCATCTGAGCGGAACCCGCTTCGCAAAAAAGTGATCTGCGGTACTTGCGGATATGCCATGGAGCTGTCCAATGGTAAAAACGGAAAATATACCTGCCGCAGTGCCGGCCTGGGGACGGGTTATGGATGTACCTATGAGGGGACTCCGCAATCGGATATCCATGATGCGGTTATCACGCTGATCCGAACCTACGCGCAGTATTCCATTGATCTGGAACGACTGCAGAGTCTCCAGAACGAACGCAGACGGGCCACGCAAAGGCAGGCAAAGAAAGACCTGGCGGTGTTGCAGAGCCGTCGTGCCCAGCTGGAAAAGGCACTGCAGGACCTGTATGAGAAACTGATCGACGGCAGCATCAGCCGGGAGAGCTACCTCTCTCAGAAACAGAGTATCAACATCCAAATGCAGGAGCTGGAGGAACAGACAGCCGCGATGCAATCAACAGCCAGAGAACCGGATAGCACCGGCCAGTTCATCCTTGAAAAATACCGGGAATATGCCCAGCTTCAGGAGCTGACCGCAGATATTGCCAAAGAATTGGTAAGAAATGTGGTGGTGTACCCAGGTGGCCGGTTGGAAATTAACCTGAACTTCCGAGATGAGCTGGAAGCAATGCTGAAAGAGGCGGAAACGCATATCGACGCTCCATAACAAAAAACTTCAAAAAATATTTAGTCCTCACTTGACAGTGGCTGATGAAGGCATCACCGGCACCTGCATGGACAAGCGAGATGATCTGCATCGGTTGATTCGGGACTGTAAGAAAGGCTTGATCGACCGCATCATTGTAAAGTCAGTATCCCGCTTTGCGAGAAACACTCAGGAGCTTCTGTCAACGATCCGCTTCCTTAAAGACATCGGCGTCAGCGTCTACTTCGAAGAACAGGGCATCGATACCGATAAACTGAATAGTGAGATGATTGTAACATTCCCCGGTATGGCCGCCCAGCAAGAGAGCGAGTCTATATCGGGGAATATGCGTTGGAGCTACAAAAAGCGGATGGAGTCCGGCGACTTCAACTGCTGTGCTCCGGCATACGGCTTCGATCTTGTCGACGGCAGCCTGGTCATCAACGAAACAGAAGCAGTAGTCGTCCGAAGAATCTTCTCCATGTACCTGCAAGGCTACGGAAAGCAGGCTATTGCAAACAAGCTGAACGAGGAAAGCGTCCCCAGGCGCCACGGCACAAAACTATGGTACGCCTTCGGAATCGACTACATGCTGAATAATGAACGGTATATGGGCGATGCGCTGCTTCAAAAGAAGTACACCACGGATACGCTCCCGTTCAAGAAAGTCAAGAATCGTGGAGAGCGTCCGAAGTACTATGTCGAGAACGCCAATCCTGCCATCGTCAGCAGAGAAACCTATGCCGCAGTACAAGAATTGCAAAAATCCCGTCAGAAGAATATGAGCGGGAAGAAAACCAGCTATCCTCTGAGCGGCATGCTTCGCTGTCCAGACTGCGGTCGGACGTATCGCAGACAGCTTGTCAGAGGGAAAGCCTACTGGATGTGCTCCGGCAGAGCTTCCGGTGCCACGATCTGCTCCAGCCAGAGGATGTCCGAATCAGATGTGTATGAAGCATTTAACAAAATGCTCTTCAAACTGAAGGAACATCACCATGCGATCCTTGGTGCGCTGATTCGAGACATTGAGATCATGCAGAGCAAGACAAGCGAGAATCATGAAAAGATCGCAGAGATCGACAAGGAAATCGCTGACCTTGCTGCCAGGAACCTCGTCATCGTAAGACTGCATACAAGCGGCATCTTAAACGGCTCTGACTACTCGGCACAGTCTTCCGAGATCAACAATAGAATCAGCGCCCTGCGCTCTGAACGAAAAAAGAAAATCGCCGAGGACGAAGGTGACGAACAGCTTGATAAGCTCAAGGAGCTGCAATGCATTATCGATGAATATGAACCGACCGAAGCCTTCGACGAGGATCTGTTCAATCAGATTATTGAAAAGGCCGTCGTAATGAGTGGGTCGGAAATAGCCTTCCATCTGATCGGCGGTCTTAGATTGATCGAAACCATAGCATAAAAGGACGGTGAAAACGAATATGAAGAACAGGAACATACCCTTCGGATACAGATTCGAAGATGGAAAGATCGTTGTCAATCCCGACGAACAGAACACACTTCAAAGAATCTGCTCCGAATACCTCGACGGACGTTCACTCCTGCAGATCGCCAACGGGCTGGAATCGGACAAGGTGGAGTTCGCCCCCGGTGTTATAACATGGAACAAAGCCAGAATCATGCGAATCGTGGATGATGACCGCTACCTTGGAAATGCCACCTATCCACAGGTCATCGACGAAACAACGGTTGAAAACCTGCGGAGCCGAAAGGCATCCCGCAACACACAGACGAGCACGGATCGGCAATCGGGGATCTACCTGCTGAAAGTCCCGGTTGTCTGCCCAGCCTGCGGCAAGCCGATGCGTCGACTGCAGGACACAAGATGCAAATGCACACAGAAGTGGGTTTGCAATCAATGCCACATCCAAATCAAAAAAGAAGATACAGAGCTGATGGAAGACATCGTCGACCTTCTGAATGGTCTGATTCGAAATCCAGCGATTATCCGATCTGCATTGCCCGGCCAAGCAGAACCGTCCGCTGAACAGCGACGCCTTGACAACGAGATTGCGAGAACCCTTGAAGGATATGACTTCGACAAGGATGCCCTTCGAGAGAAGCTGTATCAGCGAGCAGCCATCGGATACCAGCAGATCGGTAACGAGGCATACGTTGAATACAAGCTAAAGAACGCTCTTGAACAGCATGACATCCTGGATGGCTTCGATTCAGAGCTGATCAATAAAACCGTTAAGCTGATCAGGCTCACGGAGAGCGGTTCCGTCAGCATCATACTGAGCAACGATCAAGTAATACGAAAGGAGCAGACCGACAATGCAAGCAACAGCCCAAGTGACGCCACCTAAAGTGGTACATACGATCCCCGCAACAATAAACTTACAAGAGGAAGTCAAGAACGCCCATAAACAGCTTCGTGTCGCCGCCTACTGCCGAGTATCAATAAAGCAGGAGGATCAGCTCAACAGCTATGATGTTCAGCGCAGAGCTTATACAGATAAGATCAACGGAGAACCTGGATGGACGATGGTCGGCATCTACGCCGATAAAGGTATCACCGGAACAAGCGTCAAAAAGCGCGATGACTTCAACAGGCTGATGCGCCATTGTAAACGGGGCAAGGTCGATATGATCATTACCAAATCGGTAGCCCGATTTGCACGAAACACCCTCGACTGCTTGAAGCACACTCGGATGCTGAAAGAACACAATGTGGACGTATACTTCGAGGAACAAGGAATCCACAGCATTCAGCCAGGAGCTGAGTTCTATATCACAATCTACGGTTCCATAGCTCAAAGCGAATCGGAGAACATCAGCGCCAACGTGCGCTGGGGTAAGGCACAGAGTGCAAAAGAAGGAAACGTGCCGTTCCATTACAAACGCTTCCTTGGATATCGCAGAGGCTCGGATGGAAAGCCTGAGATTGATCCCGAGCAAGCGGTTGTAGTCAAAAGGATCTACGAAAGATTCCTTGCCGGTGACAGCCTCGCCACGATAGCCAACGATCTCAATTCCGATGGGATTCCGACACCTTCCGGCATCGGTCAATGGCAGCGGGGAACGATTGAATCTATCCTCACCAATGAGAAATACAAAGGCGACGCCATCCTCAACAAGACTTACATCAGAGACTGCCTGTCAAAGAAGGTCATGGTCAACAACGGCGAGCGCCCGAAATACTATGTCGAGAACAATCATCCCGCAATCATCGACTCTGGAACCTTCGGCAGAGTGCAGGAAGAAATGGCAAGACGAGGTGGAAAGCGGAAAGTCAAGCAGGTTGGCACGAAAACCGAGCAAGGCCGATACTCCAGCAAATACGCTCTAACAGAGCTTCTGATCTGCGGAGAATGCGGAACGCCATATCGCAGATGCACCTGGGCAGCCAATGGCAAGAAGAAAGTGGTATGGCGGTGCATCAACCGGCTTGACTATGGCAAGAAATACTGCCATGACTCCCCGAGTGTTGAGGAAAGCGTCCTGCAGGAAGCCATCATGAACGCGGTGCTGCAAACCGCAAAGCAGAATGCCGAAGTGCTCAAAACACTGAAACTCCATATCGGCATGGGCTTATCAGCGGAAACAACTGAGGACAACAGCCTCGACCTTCAGATCAGAATTGCAGAGATCGAAACAGAATTCCAAAAGATGCTCAAGGCCATCGCTGCCGACAATGTCGAAGCCTTCGACGAGGAAAAAGCAAAGGCTCTCATGGATGAGAAAGCAAAGCTCCAGATTCAGCTTGATCGGATTGCTGATACAAAGCAAAAACGTGAAAACGCAAAATCCAGACTCGATGAGATCTTCACGATTATAGAAGCCTTAGTAAATCACCCGATCAGCTATGACGATCAGATCGTGAGACAAATACTTGAGAGCGTGATTATCGAATCCAAAGATAGAATCAAAGTAGTCTTCATCGGAGGACTTGAAGTTACTCAACTCCTGTGATTGTTTCATACCTCCTCCACACTTACCGCCCCGCCTTATGGCTGCTGTCATAAGGCGGGGCGGAAATCCCTTTTATCGGGACAAAAAAGGCTTCGAGAGTTCGAATCCATCTATCAAAAACGCAAATCCATCTTTTTCGTACCCCATAGACAGAAACCTCGCCAGTAGTCGGTTTTTCCGGCTGCTGGCTTTTCTTTTTCAATTTTGCGCAAAGCCCAAGCCATTGAGCATTGCGTCTGGAATCCAGATGTGCGTAAATGTTCGCCGTAGCCCCGAAGTCGCTGTGAGCAAGCCATTCCTGAATCTGCTTCATGGGAACACCGTTTGCCAGAAGAAGCGAGGCACAGCTATGCCGGAGATCGTGATACCTGATCTGTCTCATTCCCTTTGCCTTGAGCAGTTTCGGAAAACTCTCTGTGACGTAGTGGGGCTTGATCAGATCGCCAATCTCATTGACACATACATACTCAAGATATTCCTTGATGTAGCTGCGTCCGCACAAGCGGCGGTTTTCTTGCTGCTCTTCTTTCAGCGTAAGAAGTCTTTCCCGCATGAAGGGAACAAGGGGCAGTGTTCTCATACTCGATTTGGTCTTTGTGGTGTCCGACGCAACCAGGACGCGCTTGCCGTCGAGATCACAGGAAGTAACCGTATGACGAATGGTGATGGTGTTCTGGTCAAAGTCGATGGCATCCCATTTCAGACCGATTGCTTCGCTCCGGCGTAGACCGTAGAACGCACCGAACAGAATCGGAAGCTCAAGTTTGCTTCCCTTTGCAGCCTCGAAAAGAGCGTTGACCTCATCGGCATCATAGAAGCTGCCGACGTAGCGGTCTTTCTTCGGACGCTCAACCTTATCAGCCGGGTTTACATCGATCAGGTCAATCTTCACGGCATACTTGAGAGCCTTGTGAATGTTGGCGTGATAATGAATGACCGAGGACGGGCTGACACGCTCAAGCTCACTCAGGTAAAACTCCTGAATGTCTTTTGCGGTCAGATTCTTGAGCGTCACTTCCTTTTCGCGGAAGTACGGTGCTACAATCTTCTTAACCGTAGTCGAGTATGAAGCGAATGTCGGGACTGCAACCGAGCTTTTGATGATGTCGAGCCATTTTTCCATATAGTCCGCGAACAGAATGTCTCCGTTCATGACCTTCGGCTCTTCGGGATTGAAATTGCGTCGTGCGTCCATCAGGATCGCTTCGGCGCGTTTTTTGTTTCCCTTCACAGTAAGCCCGGTGGAAATCCACTTGGTCTTTCTTTTTCCGAGAGAATCGGTGTAGTTCAACACGGCGTAGTAATATCCGCTTTTTTCGCGGAGATGTCCTGCTACCATAATTAACCTCCTTCATTGTAGCAGAGACACCTACCTGATACCGTGCTTCTATTATACCAGAACCGGGTTCGAATTGGAGGACCTCTGCCGAACATTTTTTGTAAACAAATTGAGTCCAAGCATTACGCCGTGACTGCTTCTCCGCAACCGATGCAGAGAAACGTGAAAAGATGAGCCTTCGGAATACGATAGGCTCTGCCGACTTTGAGACAACAGATTTTGCCTTCCCGCAGGATGCGGTAGCCGGTCTTTGTGCTGATGCTGAGTATTTCGCACATCTGCTCAATGAAGAACACCACAGATGCACATTTTCGTAAACGGATGATTTTGTATACAAAACAGCACGGTGTTCCGGCGTTTTCCCACAGCTTTTGTTCAACCATGCCAGTCTCTGGCACCGCCCGCTTTAATCCGCCGCAGCTTTGTGTGCAACCGTCCTTTTACTTGAGTTTCAGATAAACCAAAACCGAAATTTTACACTTACGTCGGCGTAACCTTATTGTGATTACAGCAATTTCTTCCTCAGCGTGTGTTTCAATGCGGACCAAGTCGCCGCCTTCACGGGCGGCGTGGATTGAAATAGCGTTCTGTCAGTTGACGCATACGGGGGTGCTTGAGTCGCCGCCTTCACGGGGCGGCGTGGATTTAAATTTAGTTCTACACTACAGAAACATCTGACGTACCGGTCGCTGCATTCACAAGTGGTATGGATTGAAGCGTTTCCCCCTGTGCGATTTGCCTTCGCTCGGAATCTTCATTAATCAAAAACAGGGTTACTGCATTTTAGATGCAGCGACCCTGTTTTCGGAAAAAACTGTTATCGGTGAGCAGCGATACTCGGCTGATAACGTATATAGACTATCACATATCGCGATGTTTGTCAAGAGTTTTCCGCTGAAAACTGCCGGGAGTGTTTTGCCGAACCGCTGCCCGGAGAATTGCAGACAATCCAAATATGACAGACTCGGCTCCCGGGCACAATTGCTTTCGCGCAAAAAGAGTGAATTCGACAATGATTTTTGCGGAAGATGCCTTAAGTTCGCATATAATAAAATAATGATGCTGTGCGCACAGTATTACAAATACTGACGGAACCGGAGCACTGCAGCGCAGATCAAGGCTGCCGCTGTGTCGGCGAACAAATATAATGCTTAACATGGGGAAAAACCAAGCAAAGATTAACCGTTGCAAGCAGGCGAACAAGCATGGCGGAAACGGGCATATAACTGCATTTGCCTTTTTAAAGCCGCCTGACAACAGCTTTCGTTTTATCATCCGCAGCTTAAGAATCCCTTCATGCTATTTTTTTCAGTAGATGTATATAAATATCGACAGAATTTTCGGCTCAGCACATAAGCCCGAGAACTCCGTCCGCGCGTCGGGCTTGAACCGATTCATTTTCCTGCACTTGTTTTGCCATTTATAAAGGGTGGATACAATGTTTTTTCGGTTGATTCCGGATCGGAGCATTAAATCGGCTCTGAATTTTTGTGAAAAAACTGTTGACAAAAGCCGTCTACAGTGGTAGACTAAAAAACAGTCTACAACAGTAGACAAAAATCGCGGAGGAGTCATTATGAAAGAAATTCCGAAAATACATGAAGGTGAATACCGTTTCTGCCTTATTCTATGGGAAAACGAACCGATATCCGCAGCGCAGCTTGCAAAGCTCTGCTTCGCGGAACTTGGATGGAAGCGAACAACGAGTTATACAGTGTTGAAGCGTCTTTGCGAGCGCGGTGTGCTGAAGAACGAGGACGGCGTTATAACTTCCATTATTTCGAAGGATGAAGCTCAGGCGTGTGAAATCGATGAGCTTGTTGAGAAGCGTTTTTCGGGTTCGCTGCCGGCATTTGTTGCAGCTTTCGCAAAACGCCGGGATATGTCGGAAAGGGAGTTGGACGAGGTTCAACGTATGATTGACAGCATTCGGAACGGAGGCGGAAAATGAGCGTGGGTGAAGTCTGCATTTCGGTTATCGATATGAGTATATTGGCAAGCATGATAATTGTTATCGTGCTTGTGCTCAGGTTGTTGTTCAAAAGAGCACCGGGATGGATTCGGGTGCTGCTTTGGGGTATTGTTGCATTGCGGTTAATTATTCCGACGACGATAGAAAGTCCGCTGAGCCTTGTTCCGGACACCTATCCTATAGAGAATTTCAGAGAAAAACTCTATGCTGACACTATTGACAACACGGACGGGGGAGAGCCTCTCGTGATCCGCGGATCGGGTGGGGCGGAATCCGAACGGGAAGATGCTTCAAACGTGCCCTCCGATGCAGGAAAAACTGCCGAAAGCAGCGACACAGGTGAAGAAGCAAAAACGCCAGGTGCAGCGGGAACACAATCAAGGGAGAACGATTACGACACATCGCTGACAATTCCGCTCTTGCGAATTGATTTGCCCGATGATTACGAGATTGCATGTATTTGGCTTGCAGGTCTGATTGTCATGCTTGCATACATGGCAATAAGCCGCATCGGTTTGGGCAGGAAACTGCGTGAAGCCGTGCTGCTGCGCGATAATATTTATCAGAGCGACCGAGTTAATTCGGCGTTTGTGCTTGGATTTTTCAAGCCGCGTATATATGTTCCGTTCGGCATTGAAGAGCGTGAACTTGAAACCGTAATTGAACATGAGCGGGCGCATATACGCCGCCGTGATAATAAGTGGAAGCCGCTTGGCTTTGCTATCCTCGCGGTGCATTGGTTCAATCCTCTCGTTTGGCTGTCCTACGTGCTGTTTTGCCGCGATATTGAATTTGCCTGCGATGAAAAGGTTATAAAAAAGCTTGACAACGAACAGAGAGCGGACTATATGCAGGCATTGCTTTCGTGCAGCGTTAGTCGCAGTCGTTTCAATGCCTGTCCGCTTGCCTTCGGTGAAGTTGGTATTAAAGAACGCGTTAAGACCGTGATGAATTACCGAAAACCGTCAGTTTGGGTGATTCTTATTGCCGTGCTCGCCTGCGCAGCGCTTGCGGTGTGTTTTTTGACCTGCAAAAAGACAGGTGCGGAATTTGAAATGAGGGGCGATAATATTGCGGATATTGATCCCGACTATATTGTTTCCGAAATTCGAAAAGCGGAAAAGCTGAATCCCGATGCGGAGATCTACACCCGACCCGGAGGATTTTCACTGGACATGGATTCCGATTTTGAACTTTGGGACAATCAAACAATCGTTTTTTACTTCAAACGGCAGGATGGAATGTATCGCGAACAATTGCGGTTTTTCGGCGATTCGGATATGTTCTTCCTTCCGGGAGAAAGCCGTGTTGCCGCACCCGAAACGGTATATCTTCTTGAGGATTATCTCAACGCACTGAAATACATGCCGAAGGACGAGATTCGCCGCATGTGTCCGAATGCGGATTTATACCTGATTAATTTTGTGGGCTTCAGTGAGGCTGAAGAGCTGAATCGAGTTATAACCTACAGCAAGGACGGAGTCACCAATCTCGGCGAAAAGCTTATTCATATCGTTATAGGACCAATGCATGGTTCGGATGAGGACGGTTATTCCGGCACCGGGGACGAAATGATTCATCTTTTTTACGGCACGGAAAGCGCGGCGGATCAGCACGGAGCAGCGGCAGAGCTATGGTTTGATGCATCCGGCGGCAGTACCCGTGTTGAGAAAAGCTTTTTGCAATTCCCCAATGCCGTTTTCAGCTGCACGGATTCGGCAGTTGAAGTTAATAACGGCAAAACGACCGTGCTGTACGGCGGACTGCCGGTCAGGGATGCTTATATCTGCGATATAAACGGTGACGGAAGCCCGGATTTTTGCTCAACGATCAACATCGGCTCCGGAATTGTTGACAGCCGCGTTATTATCTGTGATTATGCAAACGGTAAGATTTATGTAATTGAGGATAGGGGTAAGACCGATTACATGCTCCGAACGGATAATGCGGGTTTGCTGTGTTTGGACAGGTTCGATTATAACAGCGTAAACTTGATTTCATCTGAATACCTGACAATAAAGCCCGAATACCCCTGTCTGCCGCTCGGAGCGTTTAAAAACGGTTCATTCACTTGAGGCAACTGTTTAATCGTCCGAAGCTGCTTTTTCTGCCGCGTTGATGCATGTCGGTGCGGGGGGAGCATGACGGCGATGAACACGGCAACGAAAGAAAAATTATATATATCCACTTCTGCCGTTTCTGCTGTTGACAAGCGGCAGAAGTTCTGTTATAATCGTATCGTTGCGAACGAGGAGAGATGTCCGAGTGGTTTATGGAGCTGGTCTTGAAAACCAGTGATGCCGCAAGGCACCGGGGGTTCGAATCCCTCTCTCTCCGCCAGTTTTTTAACAGTATATTAAGTTGGAGAAGTACCCAAGTGGCTGTAAGGGGCTCCCCTGCTAAGGGAGTAGGCTCTGCGAAGGGGCGCGAGGGTTCAAATCCCTCCTTCTCCGCCATAATGCCACCGCAGTTATGTAGATTGCGGTGGTTTTTCTATGCCATAGAATCGCTTGAAACGGTTTGAAACAAGTCTTTTAAGCTGTTTTAGCACAGGCGTGATCCGCTGCGGAGAATTTCTGCACGCTTCCCGTGACAACGGCGCAGTTCAGGAATTTGGATGGCAAGTGCAATCAATTATAGGGTATTAAAAGGGAACCCATGCAATACAGCCATAATGTCAAAACCGGAAATGTCAATATCCGTCCGGTAGGAAAACACCCAAAATGACAGGCGAATGTTTTCAGATTTCCGGAGTCGGATGTTGACGTAACAGGAGGCTTGCCTTGACGGCTTAAGGAAAAATGATACAACCGCCGGAACGACGGCAAACGGAGCGCAGCGCATATTTTTGAGTTCTGCTCTTGCCATCAGCTGCAAAGCCGGATCATTTTTCCAAATGGCGGTCAAAGGTGCGGCCGGTTTTTCTGCTCTTTTCTCTGATTCTATCTTTTTTGTGAGTTTGTCGAACGGACTTTAATGATAGAAGTTCAATATGACTTGTTTTTACAACAGTCGCTTGTTATTTTTTAGAAAGGTACAGAGTGCAACCAATCAGTGGCGTCGAAATGAATATATTAAGTTATAAATGTGTACCTGTCTTGACAAACAGCAACACAAGTAGTATAATTGTACTGCATATAGAGTATCGTATATGCACTCTTATAAAAACAACATTTCGTTGAGAAAGGAGAGCAATATGGGCGTTGCTTCATTAGTACTTGGTATTGCAAGTTTGGTATGCGGCTGTTTTCTTCCGGGTTTACAATGGATTGGCTCGATCACAGGTCTGATTGGCATCATTCTCGGTGCGCTTGGCCGCAAGAACAGTGAGAAAAAAGGCATTGCAACCGCCGGATTGGTTTGTTCAATCATCGGTTTTGTGCTGTCTACAATTTTCTACGTAGCCTGCGTAGCCTGCGCATCGATCGGGTCAAGTCTTCTCAATGGTCCCAATTGATTCCGACAGCGAAATATTGGTGATATGTGCGGTCGGAGACTGTAATGTTGTCCGACCGCTTTGAATTTGAAATGTTTCCTTCAGTCAGCCTTTTCGGAAAAATAATCCCTATGTACGGTTTATGCATGGTGCTTGGAATTATTCTTTCCTGCTCTGCAGCTTTTGCAAGAGCAAAAAAGTTTAAGCTTGATATCAACAATCTGATTGTGATCGCGGCAGCGGCTGTCGGGGGCGGATTGATTTGTGCGAAAATTCTATATATCGCAGTCACTTTTCGACTTTCTGACATACTGAGCATGATTGCGAACGGTTCTTTTGACTTTATTCTCCAAAGTGGATTGGTATACTACGGAGGTTTGATTGGCGGCATATTGACGGCGTTCCTCACCGTAAAACTGCTGAAGGAAGATGTTGACAAGGTCGTTCTGTCAATTGTTCCGTGCATACCGCTTGGCCACTCTTTCGGAAGATTGGGCTGTTTGTTTGCCGGTTGCTGCTACGGCAGCGAATACAATGGTTTTTTAGCTGTGTTATTGAATATTAACGGCACGGTTGTTTCGACTTTCCCGATCCAAGCCGTTGAAGCCGCATTGAATCTGTTCCTGTTTTTCGGATTAGTTTGTATTGCGTCAAGAATAAAAAAAGGTGTTTTGCTGTTGCCGATTTATCTTTATGCATATTCAGCAATCAGGTTCTGCTTGGAATTCTTCCGCGGCGATTCGGTGAGAGGGATGCTTTTCGGCTTATCAACATCTCAGTGGATATGTATTGTAATTGCGCTTGTCTGCACAATCTATCTTATAACCCAAAAAACAATAAAAAGGAAAAGAATTCAACATATCTGAACCTGCAATGTATTGTATATACTTGCGGCTGTTTGCCTTTTCCTGCCCTCTGTGTTTCTTGTTGCAGATTTAACACTGAAAGCTTTTTCCGCTTGTCCGTTCCGTCGAACCCTTGATTTTTTTATTTAATCGTGATACAATTAGATATTAAAAAGCATTAATTGGCACAATTCGTCACTGAAAGAGATACAGCGTGCTTGATTTGACGAAGCGGATACTACGGAGCGCATACGCGCAAGCGCAGCGTCTGTGACGTTCAGGGTAAAACAGAGCAAAACAGATGCAGACATGTGCTTGCTCCGCAAAAAACTGCGAATAAGAGTTTCTTGCGCAACGCACGGTCATGCAGTGTATCCCTGAAAGAGTCGATTCAGTGGGTTTCGCTGCGGGACAGGCTGTAAGGCGTGCCTTGAATAATATACCGATTTCAAACGACCGCCGGGCATATTTTGGGCAAAGAAGCGGAGACATATCTCGACGCGCCATTGCACGCGAGATGAACGTTTTCGATGACATAGAAAATTACACAACTGCAGTCTTGAGGCTGTGGGTGCCGGAGGCATGCCCGAAAACCGATATGGAGGCAGCACTTGAAAAACAGGGCATGAAACGGGGGAGCACTTAAATGAACATCTGCTTGGGATATTTCTGAGGGTGTTCAGCACTTGTCTTGAAAAGTGAGGATAATCCATTACGTTTCAGATGATTAAAAACGGACAGAAAATAAATGAATCATAAAGAGCAGAGAGCGACCGAACTGAAAGAAAAAAGACCGCAAGCGGGATATTGCGGGTTTTACAACAGAATCATTAAGCGCATCATTGATTTTATTCTTTCTCTTGTTGCTGCAGTCGCTGTTACACCGATCGTTTTTATTATAGGTATTTTCATTGCAATTGAGGACGGTTTTCCGGTTTTCTACACCCCGCTGCGCGGCGGGTACCAAGGCAAGGCGTTCCGAATTCTTAAATTACGCACAATGTACAAGGGTGCGGACAAAATGGGCGGCACAACGGCGTTGAACGATCCGCGCATAACAAGAACCGGGAAAGCTCTCCGCAAGCTGAAGCTTGATGAGCTGCCACAGGTGTATAATGTCCTTTTGGGGTCGATGAGCTTCATCGGTCCGCGGCCGGAACTTTTGCGCTATACGGAGGCCTATAAGGGCGAGGAAAAAATTATTCTTGAAGTGCGGCCGGGTATTACGGACTTCAGCTCCATTGAGTTCATCAGCCTTGATGAAATTGTCGGTGCGGAAAATGCGGATGAAATGTACGAAAAATATGTACTTGAGAAGAAAAACAAATTAAGAATACGATATGCAAAGGAAGTATCGTTCGGCACGGATGTGAGTCTTTTCTTTAAGACCGTGACTGCTGTTTTAAAAAAAGCTATGCGTGTCGTCGGAAAGAGCAACAGAGAGAAATAGACATGGACTATTTAGTTCTTGAAAATACGACATTGAAAGTATCACGCTTATGCATGGGCGGTTGTCCGATGGGCGGATACGGCTGGGGTAGTGTGCGGGAGGATGAGCTCCTTGCTGCAATACATGCCGCGTTGGATGTCGGCGTGAATTTTTTTGATACTGCGGATACATATGGCTTGGGACAGTCAGAGCGTACTCTTGCCAAAGGGCTTGGCACGCACCGCAAGGCTGCTGTTATTGAAACGAAGTTTGGCGTTCGTGCAGGGAACGGACAAACTTTCTACGATAATTCGCCTGAATACATCCGCAAAGCATTGGAAGGCAGTCTTCGCCGACTGAATACGGACTATGTGGATGTTTACACAATTCATTATCGGGACGGGAAGACACCGATTGAAGATGTATTGGGTGAGTTGGATAAGCTGAAAGAAGCAGGAAAAATCCGCTTTTTTGGGTTGTCCAATATTCATGCAAACGGAATGAACGAGCTGCGGCCTTATGCAGGCAGATTTGCCTGTTGTCAGGACGAACTTTCTCTCGCCTGTCGAAAGAATGAACAGGATTTGCTGGCGGCGCGGGATGTCCTTAAAACAACGCCGATGACATGGGGCAGTCTCGGTCAGGGAATTCTTACGGGTAAATATACAAAAGGAAACATAGATTTCGGCGCGGATGACCGTCGGAGTCGTGATATTTATATAAATTTTCACGGCGAAGAATTGGATCGAAACATGCAAACAGTAGAGGTTTTGAGAAAGATTGCCACAGAACGCGGAAAATCGATTTCAGCCTGCGCCATTCGCTGGATTCTTGATTCAATGCCCGGATCTGTCGTGATTGCAGGCATAAAAAGACCGGTTCAGATTATTTCAAATGCGGAAGCTGTAGGCTGGACGCTGAATTCGGATGAGCTGCGGGAATTGAACGAGGTGTCAAAATGAGTAAAAAGAGCGAGTGTCTTGCCTGGCTGATTCGTCGCCACGGCATTGAAATGACTCATTTATCCGGAGGGAGTCACATTGGTTCGGTGCTGTCCGCAGCGGATATAATTGCCGTGTTGTATGCGGATATTATGCGGTACAAGTCCGAGGATCCCGAATGGGACGGACGCGACCGCTTTATAATGAGCAAAGGTCATGCAGGGGCAGCTGTATATGCAGCACTTGCGGAATGCGGTTTTTTTGACACGGCAGAACTAAAAACACATTATGCAGACGGAAGCAGGCTGTCCGGGCATGTGTCCCACCATTTGCCGGGAGTGGAGTTTTCAACCGGTTCACTTGGGCATGGGTTGTCCGTTGCGGCGGGTATGGCATTGGCTGCAAAACAGGATGGCAAGCTTCACCGAGTTTTTGCAGTATTGGGAGACGGGGAATGCGATGAAGGCTCCGTATGGGAGGCTGCATTGTTTGCCAACCATTACAGACTCGAGAACCTGACCGCAATCGTTGATCATAATCACATGCAGAGCCTTGATACTTGCGAAAAAACATTGGAACTTGAGGATCTCGGAGCAAAGTGGCGCGCGTTTGGGTGGAATGTTATCGAACTCGACGGACATGATCATGATGCACTTCAAACTGCACTCAGAGATACGCATAATTCGGCGCACAAACCCACGGCGGTGATTGCCAATACCGTAAAAGGAAAGGGTGTTTCTTTCATGGAAAACGATGTTCTTTGGCACTACCGCTTTCCGCATGACGGTTGGGAGTATGATTGTGCCGTTTCCGAACTGTATGCGGTTAAGCCCGGCGGCGTGAAAGATCCGTACACGCCGAACGGCATTGCAAAACCCGCTCGTCCGGAACCGGGCGCGGATATAGGAATCGATCACACAACTTCTGCCGGATGGCATCCGACATATATTGCGAGGGAGGGTTGGATATGAGAGATACCTTTGTTCGCACATTAATTACACTTGCAAAAAATAATCCGAATATTGAGCTTTTCACCGGGGATTTGGGGTTCGGCGTGCTGAAGCCCTTCTGGGAGCAGCTGCCGGATCAATTCGTCAACGCCGGAATTGCGGAACAGAACATGACCGCTGCCGCGGCAGGAGCAGCCGGGGAGGGAAAAATTGTATTCACATATTCAATAGGAAATTTTCCGACATTGCGCTGCCTTGAGCAGATACGGAATGATTGTGCTTACCATGATGCAAATGTAAAAATCGTTTGCGTCGGCGGTGGGTTTGTTTACGGTTCATTGGGCATGAGTCATCAGGCAACCGAGGACATTGCCGTGATGCGTGCGCTGCCGAATGTTGCGGTACTTTGTCCGGGAGATCCTGCGGAGGCGGAAGCGGCAACGAAGGCAATTGCGGAATACCCGGGAACATGTTACCTGCGGCTTGGGCGCGGCGGGGAAAAACGTATCCACAAGGATATTGAAAATTTCAAAATCGGACAGGCCATTCGAATACACAAAGGTGAACGCATCGCCGTCTTTTCAACCGGCGCAATTCTGGATGAGGTTGTCGGTGCGGCGGATATTCTTGCAAAGAAGGGAATTAACCCGGAGCTTTGTTCGTTTCCGACGGTTAAACCTATCGACCGTGAAACCATACTGCGCTGTGCAAAGGATTTTGAAATTATCGCAGTCGTTGAAGAACACAATATTTTAGGCGGATTCGGCAGTGCGGTTGCGGAAGTTCTTTCTGAGCTGCCTGCGCATGCAAGATTGCTGCGTATCGGCCTGAATGATACTTACTGTTCGGTTGTGGGAAGTCAAAAATATCTGCGGATGCAATTCGGATTGGATGCAAACGGCATCGCAAAGCGTATTTCGGAGGCAATCGGATGAAGCGGCTGCTGTTGACCTGCACGGATCTGATGGCGATTCAGTTTCTCGTGCCGCATGTGAAATATCTTTCCGAGCATGGGTTTTCCGTTGAACTCGCATGTTCCGAAGTCGGCGGGCGTTTACAGGAACTCCGCACTGTGCTTTCGGGCATTGCTCCTGTCCATACTGTGCGCTTGGTTCGGAATCCGTTTTCGCTCCGCAATCGAAAAGGCTTAAGCGACCTGAAGAAGATCATTAACGGCCGCAGTTGGGACGTGATCTGGACAAACGAGCCCGTTATGGGCGTTATGACTCGCGTTGCAGCAAAAACTGTGCGCAAAAAAGGCACAAAAGTCGTTTATATGGTGCACGGATTCCATTTTTATAAAGGTGCGCCGCTCACAAATTGGCTGCTCTATTATCCTGTTGAAAAGTATTGCTCCCGCCTGTGCGACATGATCATTACTATCAATGAAGAGGATTATCAGCGCGCGAAAGGTTTTCATGCGGAAAGAACGGAGAAGATTGATGGGATCGGGCTCGACACAGTGAAATTTGCAACATGTTCGGTTGACAGAGCAGAAAAGCGAAGGGAATTGGGGGTTCCGAAAGATGCCTTTTTTGTTGTGTCGGTAGGCGAGTTGAAGAAACACAAAAATCACGAAATTATGATACGCGCATTAGCAAAAACAGCGAATCCACATATCTTTTACGGAATCTGCGGTAAGGGTGAACTTTTGAACAGGTTAATTCGACTTTCAAATGATTTGGATGTTTCGAAGCAAATTTGTTTTTTGGGTTATCGTAACGATATTCCGGAGATCCTTAATACGGCCGATTTGTTTGCTTTTCCCTCCATGCGTGACGGACTTGGACTTGCAGCGTTGGAGGCAATGGCATGCGGACTGCCTTTGTTGACATCGAACATTCGCGGAGTATCGGATTATGTTGTAGACGGTGTGACTGGGTTCAGCTGTGCCACCAATGATGTCAGCGGCTTCGCGGAACGAATGGATCAATATGCTGCTGATGATGTGCTGTGCCGTAAAATCGGTGCAAACAACATGAAAGCCGTATTAAAATATGATATAAGCATAATAACGGAAACCGTTTGCAGACTGCTTAATTTTGATGACTGATTTGATTTTTTCGATAATTATACCGGTTTATAACGCAGAAACGACCATACGCCGCTGCTTGGACAGCTTTACAAATCAGCGCTTCTCTGATTATGAGATTCTTCTCATCAATGACGGCTCAACGGACAACAGCGATGCAATTTGCCGCGAATATGCTGATGTGAATTCAAAAATTTGCTATTTATCGAAAGAAAACGGCGGCGTATCTTCAGCGCGAAATTTGGGGCTCGAACAAGCGAAAGGTGAATATGTTTTGTTCGTGGACAGCGATGATTATGTGTCGGAAGATTACTTTGATGTGATTAATCAAGCACTGACTCAGCGCAATCCCGATTTGCTGATGTTTGGATATCGCAACTTTGGCAGAATATCCGCAGAACGGGGTACGGGCGAGTTTTATGAAGATGACGAAGTTGGTGCTGCAAAACGAATTTCTTTTTCTATGCGGCAGTACCTATTCAGTTCTCTCTGGAGCAAGGCGTTCAAAAGGAAGATAATTGAAAATAGAGGGTTGCGTTTCAGCACGGATCTTTCCATAGGAGAGGATCAGCTGTTTATTTTTTCCTATGCCATGCACATACAGTCGATTTCATCGATAGATGCTTTACTGTATAATGTTGATGTAAGCAATGAGAATTCCCTTTCCCGCAAGGGTCGCCACTATCTGACGGGGCAACTGATGGAGGTCAACCGCCGGATGTATGCAGCTTATCAGGCAACGGAGCATTCGCCGGAGTCGGCGTATTATTATGAGGTGGCACTTGCATGGATGACCTACCGAAGTGCCTATTCCTGCTGCAAGGAGTTACTGAAGTTTAACTGCTCGGCCAAACAGCGGCGGCGAGAGATACGGAAGATCTGCAAGTTGTACCGCGCGGAAAAAATCAAGCCTGTCGGTTGGAAGTGTTGGTGTATTGCCTTGCCGGTGCGGATGAGATGGAGTCGAATGATAGATTTGTTGATATGCTGTAAGTCGAAGCAGAGGAATGCGCGCTTATGAGTCAAACCAAAATATTGATTATAGCCGGCACTATGGATGTCGGCGGGATAGAGAACCAGTTGATGCATCTTATACGCAATGCGGACAGAGGTAAGTTCCAAATCGATTTTACCACAACTATGAGCCACCCATTCTATCAAGATGAGATTGAGGCATTGGGCGGAAAATGTATCCGCATTCCGGCAACGGAGGGTCGGCATTTCATTCGCCAATGCAAAGCACTCTATAAAATCATGAAAGAAGGCCAATATGATATTGTTCATTCACATGAATTATTTCACAGCGGCATGGTGTTGTTCGCAGCGAAAATGGCAGGCGTTAAGCACCGTTTCGTTCATGCGCATAACTGGTCAGATGATGACGGCAGTGGAAAACGGAGCGTAGTTCGCATATTGTATAATGCTGTTATGCGCAGGTGGATATTGCGTTACGGAACTGAGTTCTGTGCTTGTTCTACTCCGGCGGGGCGATTTCTTTACGGTGACAAAAAAACACATGAAGCGAACTATCATCTGATATTTAATTCAGTTGACACAAAAAAGTTTATTGATTATTACGACAAAAAAGAATCAGGAGAATTTTGTGAGGACGATTGGATAAACATAATTCAGATTGGCCGTTTTTCCCCGATTAAAAATCAACTGTTTACGGCAGAAATAGCTCAAGAACTGAAAAAGCGTGGGGAAAAAATACGCATTCTCTGTGTGGGCAACAACGGAAATGCATATGAACAGCGTGTTAAAAACGAAATAAAAAAACGTAATGTAGACAAATACATGCTCCTGCTTGGTGTACGCAGCGATATCGATGTACTTATTCGTAAGTCGTCAACGTTTCTTTTGCCGTCGCTTTATGAGGGAATGCCGTTGGTAATGATCGAGGCGCAGGCAGCAGGATTGCCATGCGTGACAGCGGATACATATTCCAATGAAGTCGATTTCGGAATAGGATATGTTCAATGGCTTAAATTAGACCAGAGTGCGGCGGAATGGGTTGATGCAATTAAGAAAGCGGTAAGCATGAATCGCGCAGACAAGTCTGCAGTTGTGAATGCTGTTGAGAAGTTCGGCTTTGATTCTCGGGTATTTGCGAAACGACTGTGCGACTTATATACTGAATCAATAAACAAATAACAGATTGCTATATGAAAAAACAACAAAGAAAAGGTTTTGTCACAATTGCCACGGGTCAGGAGCGCTACTACAAATTAGCAAGAAATCTTCTGCATTCATATCGATTGTTTGCTAAGAACCCGTTTCCGTTTGCAATAATAAGCGATCGAGAGAACGAGTATACTTCGGAGTTTGATAAAGTAATCGTGATTAGCGATGCATCCAACAGCTATAACGATAAATTAAAACTTTTCCGAGAGCTGCCTTTTGAAGAGACGATTTTTATTGATGCAGACAGTCTGGCTTATGGCGATTTAAATACATGGTGGGATATTTTTTGTGACGCAGGTGATTTTTCACTGTTTGGATATGCATGGCGTGATTTGAATTGCGGAAGAGGATGGTTTATTCCATCTGGAATGAAACAGTATGGAACTGATATTTCTTTTATTCCTGATTTTAATGGTGGCGTCTATTATATGCGTAATACAGATGCTTGTAGGCATGTTTTTGAAATTGCAATCAATTGTGAAAAAAACTATCATGACTACAGCTTTAACGGATTTGCTGATCCGGCAGATGAACCGTTGCTTGCTCTTGGTATGGCAGTATGCAAGTTTGAACCGGTTGATATGCCTGGCGAATTAGTTTTCGCACCATCAAGAAAAAGATTAGAAGCAGACATCTCTGTTCCGCGTGCGGTGTTTCATTCACCTACGGGATATGACTATTCAGTTAAATTAATTCATTTCAGTAACTATCGTACTCAACTTTCTTTTTACCGCAATGAAGTAGTCAAATTGGATAGATTGATTGGACGGGGTGATAAGACATTACACAAAATGCCCAATTGGATGCGGATCACCCTGTTGAGAATAAGTGATGTTGCACCATTGTGTAAGCGAATAATTAATAAAGTTAAGAGGGTCTTGAACTCGTGATTAACATCCTCTTCTTCATCGAATCCCTTTCCGGCGGCGGGGCAGAAAAAGTTCTTTGCAACCTTGTAAACGCAATGGACAAGGAGCGGTTTTCGATAACCGTTCAGACGCTCTATCCCGAGGCCGTGAAGGAAAAACTCGCACCGGGCATTAAATATAAATATTGCTATCCGGCAAAGAATCGCATGACGGATTTGCTGATGCGGACAGAAGCGGCACTCGGTTTGACTTACCCGCTGCATATCAAGGGCGATTATGATATTGAGGCTGCTTATCTTGAATGCGGTTCAACAAAAATCATGGCGGGCTCAACAAATAAAAAAGCATTGAAATTGGCATGGGTTCATTGTGATTTGAAAAAGAAGGCGGGCAATGTTGACAAGTTCATAAAAAGTACGGCAGTTCATTATCGAAAATATGATTCTGTCGTATGTGTGTCAGAAGATGTTAAGAAGAGCTTTATAGAAATGTATGGCATGGCCGAAAAGGTTGGCACTGTTTATAATTGCTATAATGATACTGAAGTGGTGCTGAAAGCTGATATGCCTGCATTCGATCCGATATTTAGCGAAGAAACGACTAAAAAAGAGCCTGTGGTTGTTGCTGTGGGAAGACTGACAGCGCAGAAGGGCTTTGATAGGTTGTTGCGCGCACATAAGCGACTGGAAGATGAAGGCATACATCATCGCCTGAGAATACTCGGAGAGGGTGAAGAGCGAAAAAGCCTTGAGACTTTTATCAAGCAAAACGAGCTTGGCGATTCTGCTGCTTTATGCGGCTTCCAAAACAATCCGTATCCTATGTTGAAGTGTGCGGATCTGTATGTTTGTTCTTCTTTGTATGAAGGATTCAGCACGACTGTTGTCGAAAGCCTTATTCTCGGCACGCCGGTCGTAACCACGGATTGCACGGGCATGCGTGAGATCCTCGGCGACAGCGAATACGGCTTAATTACCGCAAACGATGACGAAGCATTTTATGAAGGCGTCAAACGAATGTTGACCGAACCCGGCTTGCTTTCGCACTATGCAGAGCAGGCTAAGCTGCGCGGGAAAGACTTTAAATGCGAGAGACTGGCAGGGGAGACGGAAGCCTTTTTTGAAGCGGAACTGCGAAAGAAACGGGGAGAGTAAATGGGCGTAAAAGTCTATTACTATGTTGTTGCGGCGGTACTGGGTTTCGGCTTTTTGATTCCGCAGCACGGCAATAAGAAAAAAATCTATATCGCACTTATGGCGATTCTGCATACATTCATCTGCGGCTGGCGGTATATGTACCTTACAGGCGATTTGCGCAAATATGCATGGGGGTATTATAACATAATCGAACCGGGTTGGTTCAGCGCCGAAGTTTTTAACGGAGGCAGGAATTTCGGATTTTTCTGGCTCCAAAAACTGTTTTCGACAGTATCCGACGGTGATTTTCAGGTATTTCTTATCTTTATCGCAATTGTGACGGAGGCCGCGGTTGCAGTCATTGTATTTCGTTATTCGCCTGCACCTTGGCTCAGCTATCTGCTTTGGAATTGTTTTGGCTTTTATGTGTTCGGATTCAGTGCAATTAAACAAGCATTGGCAATGGGCTTATTAATGTTTGCTTTTATCGGCATTATGGAGGAGAACCCGAAGAAATTCTTTATTTGGACCGCATTGGCCGGATGTGTCCATGTTCCGGCGTTGATATTTCTTCCGGCGTACTGGATTGCCAAAAGCCGACTGAATACAAAAAAACTCATACTTTATGCGATTTGTGCGGCTTTGATATTCGTATTCAGAAATCAAATCGTCGCGTTTATCAGTAGTTTCTATTACGATGAAACGGACTTTATGGTTAATACCCGCGTGGGCGGCCGCTTTTTGATAATTACGGCACTCGTTATTGCCGGAATCGTGCTGCGCGGTTTCTCCGGAAAGAATTTTACAAAGCTGCTAAATCTCATGATAGTTGCGGCCGTTTTGCAGATGTTTTCCGGGTTCGATAATGTCTTTACGCGCCTTACGGATTATTATTTTCAGCTTCTGATCCTGTATCTGCCGATGATGTTCTATCCGGAAAAGGATACGGAATTGGGCAAAATCCGACGGCTGACCCTCTCGGGGCAGCAGCGGGCTGCCGCACTTTTTTGTGTTGTGCTTTTGGCATGTGCATATTACTTCGTTACGAACCTGAATGCAACAATTCAAAATGAGGTTGATAATTATCTGAACTACCGTTTTTGCTGGGAGGTAAAACGATGATATTCAGCGTTATTATCCCTTGCTATAACTGCGTTAAAACGCTGGAAGCCACGGTGAACAGCATTCGGGTCTGCGGATTATCGGATTATGAGATCCTGCTCATTGATGACGGCTCGAACGACGGCACGGCGGAACTGTGCGACAGGCTCTGCGGAAAATATGAGCGAATCAGATGCGTTCATCAGTCGAACAAGGGTGTGTCTGCGGCACGAAACCGCGGGATTGACGAAGCACGCGGGGAGTATATTTGGTTTGTGGATTCTGATGACACGGTGGACGAAGATTCGCTTCGCGGTGTTTTGAAAACAGCTTTGCTTAAAAAGCCGGATATGTTATTGTTCGGCATGAGTTTTGATTATTATAACAACGGGAAGATGTATCTGCGGGAAACCCTTAATCCTCCGTCGGAAGGTATGTTGAGCTTGCAGAATCTGAAGGATGATTTCGATGAGTTTTACAACTGCAATGCATTAACCCCGGTTTGGAACAAATTGTTTCGCAGCGATTTACTGAAAAAGTGCGGAACACGTTTTCGCGAGGACATGTTCCTTATGGAAGATTATCTTTTCGTGCTTGAGCTGCTGCCGTTCTGTAAAGAAATTTATTCCTTAAGAAAGCCGATCTACAGATACAGACAGGCGGAGGACGAGAGAAGTGCATACAGGCGACTGAAAAGGATTGAGAATCTTGCGGAGTACATGCAGCCGTTTGAGCAAGGGCTTAAGACTCTCGGAATTCCCTGTGAACACGTGGAAAACTTGTACAGCATGCTTTTGAAACAGAGGATGTACTATGCTTCGGTTTCCGAAATCTGCGGACTGGTTGCGCAGCATAACAGGGGAAAATACTGCCGCTTAAAACAGCCGCATCCGTTAAAAATTTATCTGTGCAGCAGATTGGTTCAAATTCGGCACAAACTTGCAGTGGCGGTGAAAAGCAGCAGCTTTTTTCGAAAAGACAGGGCGGACAGAAAACATGACTAAAAGAATTTCCTATATTGACAACACTCGTGCGATTTTAATTGCTTTGGTTGTTTTGGGGCATATTCTGAATTACGCAAACCCGAAATACGATATTGTACCGTATGTTTTGGTGCAGCAGTTTTTGGATTCGTTTCATATGCCGGCATTCTTTATTCTGTCGGGAATGCTTACGGACGGCGATAAATGGCGGGGGAGATCCGTCGGCAGTTATTTTTTGCATAAGGCGAAAACCTTGCTTGTTCCGTATCTGTTTTTTGAGTGCGTTGCGATTCTGTATAAGCATTTTGTGCTTCGTTCCGTATCGATTGCGGAAGGGCTGCGGTTGATGCTGACTTTCCGCTGCAACATCGGCGCGGACTGGTTTTTGCCGGCAATGTTTGCGGCGTGTGCGCTGTACTGTTTATATATACGTTTCCCCAAAAAACTTGCGTGGGGAATCGGCGGCGGTTTGCTCTTCATCGCACTTCGGTTTATGCCGGCAGGACATGTTACGACATTGATCTTCCGCGGTGCACTCGGCTTTGTGTTTATGCTGGCGGGCAATTTACTGAATAAACCGCTGACTGAATTTAAAACATGGAGAATCTGCGTTGCTTTTGCACTCACTGCCGTAGCGGCGGCAATGTATTTAAAACTGTCAATAAACAACAGCTTTTTCAGCGGCAAACTGGATAATCCCGTGCTTTATCTTGCAAGCGGAATTTGCGGAACGTACTTTATTATGGGGATTGCTCGGTTGATTCCGTGGAAATGGGTCGGCTGTATCGGGCAGAATGCTTTAACAATAATGGGCACGCACCAACTTGTACTTTATACCGTGAAAATCGGAAGCAGTCCGCTTTGGGTTGTCGGAAGTTTTCTTTTGATTGCCGCCGTTGAAGCCGTTCTGATTTTTGCGATTAACCGATTTTGCCCAATGCTTGTAGGGAAGAAAAGAAAGGAAAAATCAAATGGCTGAAATTAAGCGTCAAACTGAATTGGATATTCTGCGGTTGCTGGCAACGTTGGCGGTGATAATGATCCACGGCGGTTTGAATCCACTGACAGATAATTTAATGATAAAATATATGTACAGGGGAATGCATGCCGCCATTGTATGGTGTGTTCCTGTTTTTTTCATGATTTCCGGAAGGTTTTTCCTTGATCCCGAAAGGGATGTAAGCGCAAAAAAAATACTCACTGTGTACCTTCCGCATATTATTGTTCCCTTCCTTGTTTGGTCAGGCGTATATACGGCATATGGGTTAATTTCCGGGAGCTATAGCCATTTGAGCACTTTCGGTGTTATTGCAGAGTTTATCCACGGTCCGTATCATCTCTGGTTTCTCTATTCGTTGGCAGGCTTATACTTATTGACCCCGATTCTGAGAAAGGCAGCAGCGGATGGAAAAACACTTGCGTACTTTCTGATTGTGTTTGCTGCCGTGAACGTTGTGACGCAGTATCTTATCTATGTTCCGAAAATCGGCGGGATGATTTCGGATTTTATTGAGAGAACAGGATTAAGAGCTGTAACCGGGTATATGGGATACTTTATGCTGGGGTACTTTTTATACAGCAAAAAGGACAATATGAGCAAAAAAACAGAGACTGCAATATATGTTATCGGCATACTGATGCTGATTGCAACAATTGCAGCGGAGTGCTTTATAAGCGAAGAACTGCGAAAAACAGACTTCGTAAAACAATACATGAAACCGAATGTTATACTGTATTCAGCGGCGATTTATGCATTTTTTGTTATGAAAATGTCAAAGATACATTACAGCGAAAGAACGCGCAAGGTTTTTGCCGTGTTTACTGAATGCGGATTCGGTGTGTACTGCATTCATGCAATATTGAATGAATTTGTTCCGACTCCGGTTATAAAGTCACTTCCGTTCATAACATCATTGTTGAGGGTGGCCTGCCTTTATGCACTCAGCCTTGCATTGATTTGGCTTATCCGAAAAATCCCGTTTGTGGGAAAAAAGATCACATGAGGTGCGAACATGGACATTGATTTTGTTGTTCTTTGGGTGGACGGGAACGACCCGGAGTGGCGGGCGGAAAAGGCTAAATATCAGGGAGCGGTGACGGACGACAGCAACTCCGTCAATCGTTTTCGGGATTGGGGGCTTATGCCCTATTGGTTTCGCGCCATTGAGAAATTTACGCCGTGGGTGCACAAAATTCATTTTGTTACCTGCGGGCATGTTCCCGAATTCCTGAATTTGGATCATCCGAAATTGAGTCATGTCTCGCATTCGGATTTCCTCCCGAAGGCTGCTTTGCCGACATTCAGCTCCCATGCAATTGAAATGAATATTCATCGTATTCCGGGGCTTGCGGAGCATTTTGTTTATTTTAATGACGATATGTTTCCTATTCGTCCGATGCCCGAAACGGCTTTTTTTCGCGACGGACAACCTTGCACCTGCGGGGAAGAGCATCCGATAGGGCTTATCGGTGAAATCGGAATCTGGCAGCATGCGGCGGTTAACGATCTCGGTGTTGTAAATGCGCATTTCAACAAGCGTAAGCAGGTGAAAAAATTCGGGAAAAAGTACGTGAACCGCGTTTATCGTTGGCAGGACAACATTCGTACCAAAGCTGTTGAAAAACTGTTCCCGGATTATTTTACAGGGTTTAAAAACCTTCACGCTCCCGCCGCATACACCAAAAGTACTTTTGAGGCCGTTTGGAATGCCGAACCGGAATTGCTGAAACGCACGACTCTTCACCGTTTTCGCTGCGCCGATGATGTGAACCAATGGGTCTGCCTGTGGTGGCAGATAGCAAGCGGGAATTTCGCGCCGTTCAACACGGATAATTTTGTTTCCTGTGCCGATGAAAGCACCGTTGACAACCTGTGCAGAATAATTTGCGAACAAAGTCATGATATGCTTTGCATAAACGATCCCGAAAAGGCCGTGGATTTCGACAGCTTGGCTTTGCGGCTGCGCAAGGCATTCGAGAGCATTTTGCCGAACAAGAGCGGGTTTGAAAAGTGAAAAAGAAGCTGATTTTTATAACCGAAGCCCTGTGGATCGGCGGGATTGAAACGGCATTGGTGAACTTGCTTAATCGCCTTGATTACAACAGATTTGACGTGACCTGTCTTGTTTTGAGGGACAGCTTGGACGTTGCGGACAGAATAACGCCGCAGTGCCGCCTGATAGTTTCCGACAGACAACACAAAGTGACGTTCCCAAAGGGGTACGGCTGCAAGCGTTTGTACAATATCATGGAGGAACCGCAGAATGCAGCGAAATTCCGCCGTTTCATATGGTCCGCGCTTCGCGTCGTTTTTCGCGCCGCGGAGGCAAAATGCTATGCCTCGTACGTGAAAAAGCAGCTCAAAGGCGAACATTTTGATACGGCGGTCATATACAGCGATCGCGCTGCCGAAACGGCTGTCCGTGCCGTCTCGGCGGATAGGTTTCTGATGTTTTATCATCACGGTGCAATGCGGCGGGAGTATCACGATGCATACGGATACAGAAAGGCAGACAAGGTAATTGCGGTTTCGCCTGCATTGGCGGAAAAACTGCGCACATATCGTTCGAAATATGCTGATAAGATTATTTCGGTCAACAACATAATCGATATCGACGGCGTGCGGGAGAAGGGACTTGACATCCCGACAGTGAAATTTTCTGCGGATTGCTTCAATATCGTTTCCTGCGGGAGGCTGTCGCATGCCAAGGGCATGGATATTGCTGTTGATGCCTGCGCAAAACTTGTTGCTGACGGGTTCACGGGATTTCACTGGTACATAGTCGGCGGAGGGCCGGAAGAGTCCGCCCTCAGGGAGCAGATAATGCGGCTCGGATTGGAAGACTGTGTTTCCCTGCTCGGAATGCAGTCAAATCCCTACCCGTATATCCGCTGCGCGGATCTTTATGTACAACCCAGCCGGTTTGAAGGACATTGCGTCACGGTATTGGAAACGCGGCTTTTGGCTGTGCCGATAATTGCGACGCGAAACGCTGCGGCGGAGCAGATTGACAATGAAAAAACCGGTTTGCTTTGCGAATCAGATGCGGATTCAATTGCAGCAGCGGTAATACGGCTTTACAACGCGCCGAAATTGAGAGAGAGCATACAAGCGGAATTGCAGAACCACGATTTCGAACGCGATAATTCCGCAATTTTGAAGCAGCTTTATTCATTGTTTTAATTCAAAGGAGCACTGATGAACGAACAACATTTCACCACGGTCATAAAGCCCAAAAGCGGCTGGTTTGACCTGCACTTAAAAGAGGTGTTCGCGTATCGCGACTTGATTTTCCTCTTTGTCAAGCGTAATTTTGTATCCAAATACAAGCAGACCGTTCTCGGGCCTGCATGGGCGATAATTCAGCCGCTTTTGACAACGGTTGTTTTCACGCTTGTGTTCGGAAATATTGCGGGGTTGGCACCCGACGGTGTGCCGTCGTTCGTATTCTATCTGTCGGGAACGGTACTGTGGACGTATTTTTCAAACTGCCTCACACAAACGGCGAATACCTTTGTTGCCAACAGCGCAACAATGGGAAAGGTGTATTTTCCCCGGCTTGTAATGCCGATTTCAACGGTTTTTTCAGAGCTTATCAGCCTTGCGATTCAATATGTGTTTTTGATTATCTTTCTTGTTTATTATGCAGCAGCAAAACAAGGGGTGCAGCCTAACCTGTGGATGCTGATGACTCCGCTTATCGTGCTGCAATTGGCAATACTCAGCCTCGGCTGCGGTATCATTATTTCCGCGCTCACAACAAAGTACCGCGACCTTGCGATGCTTGTCGGGTTCGGCACGCAGCTCTGGATGTACGCTTCCCCAATTGCATACGACATGTTCCGTTTTACCGCTTTTGCCCCCGGCGGGAAGTGGCATGCGCTGTATATGTGCAACCCAATCTCGCCGATTGTAAATCTGTTCCGCTATGCATATCTCGGAACGGGCGCAATCGAATGGAAGTACTATTTCATCGGCTGGGGGATAACTCTTGCCCTGCTCTTCATCGGCATTGTGCTGTTCAGCAGGGTGGAAAAGACTTTTATGGATACCGTCTGAGGAAAGAAAAATGGACGAAATTGCAATCAGAATAGAACATGTTTCAAAGGAATACCGTCTCGGTGCAATCGGCGGCGGCACATTGCGCGGTGATCTGCAAAGCTTAATGGCGCGTATAAAAGGCCGGGAGGACCCGAACAGCAAGATCGGCTCCGACTCGTCAAAACGCACGGGAGAAAGATTCCTCGCGCTGGATGATGTGTCTTTTGAGGTGAAAAAGGGTGAAGCCCTCGGCATAATCGGGCATAACGGCGCAGGCAAGTCCACGCTGCTGAAGCTGCTTTCGCGTGTAACCGCGCCGACAAAGGGTACAATAAGTTATAACGGCAGGATCGCTTCCATGCTTGAAGTCGGCACGGGTTTTCATCCCGAGCTGACAGGGCGGGAAAATGTCTATATGAACGGCGCAATTCTCGGCATGACGAAAGCGGAGATAGACAGAAAATTCGATCAGATAGTCGAATTTGCCGAGATGGAAAAGTTCATAGATACTCCCGTGAAACGCTATTCGAGCGGCATGTATGTTAAACTTGCGTTTGCCGTTGCCGCGCATCTGGACAGCGAAATCATGGTTATGGACGAGGTTCTCGCCGTCGGCGATATGAAGTTCCAGCAAAAATGCCTCGGCAAAATGGGCGATGCAGCAAATACGGAAGGCCGTACCGTGCTCTATGTCAGCCATAATATGAATACGATTCGCCAGCTTTGTACAAGATGCATCGTGCTTGAACACGGAAAGCTGATTTTTGACGGGGACGTGGAAAAGGCGATAGGAATCTATATGGATTTGAGCAGGGATGAATCGGTGGAAGCTGATTATGTACCGTATATCAGACCTAACTGGATTCAGGCGGACAATCTGCGTCTATGCTCTGCCAAGTTTATAAATAAGGACGTGAATTCATTCTATCGAGAAGAAAAAATAAAAATTGAATACAACGTGCGATACAGCAAAGCTTTGGAAACGGTTGGACTCAGGTTCGAAGTGCGTATGCTTGACGGAACTGCTGTAGCAACTGCTGTTTCGGAGAATATCCCGATTAAATGCTCGGATAGGGTTCAATCCTTTTCGGCAAGTTATGATGTTAGCAATTTAGTGGAAGGAGTATATAAGACGTACTACACATTTTTTACATATAACGAATATGGAAACTACCGCAATATTGACTGCGTTCCCGGATTGCAGTTTTCGATTGTGCCGCCGGATGAACGGTGCATAGCCGAATGGGATGGGCAGCAATGGGGATTTGTTCAGCTGCCTTCACCGGAGACTAAACCTGAAAGGAGTGAATTAAATGGTTAGCATAATTGTTCCAATATACAATGTAGAACAATATATTTCAAAATGCATAGAAAGCATACTTGCACAAACTTACAGAGACTTTGAATTAATACTTGTGGATGACGGATCTCCGGATAATTGCGGGAAAATCTGTGATGAATATGCAAAGCAGGATTCACGTGTGTATGTCATTCATCAAGAGAACAAAGGTGTGTCTGCAGCGAGGAACGCGGGGATAAGTTTGGCAAAAGGAGAATATATCAGCTTTATCGATGGCGATGATTATGTTGAGAAGGATTTCTTTGAGCGAATAATTACGCAATTTACAGATGAAGTCGATTGCGTGTGCTTTGGTTATAATTCTGTAGATGACGATGATAATGAATTGGGAACTCTTCGATACCAAACGGAATGTTTTAAATTGAACACAGAAAAGGAAAGATGTGAATTTATTGCAAATAAACTGTTGCAGCACAGAATAACATGGGAAGTATGGAATAAAATTTTCAGGCGAGATGTCATTGAAAATAACAAACTTCGTTTTCTTGACAACCGAGAAATTTTTGCTGAAGACCAGCTTTTTTGTACGTGCTATTGCTTGTACGCAAAATGCATCTTGTGTACGGACGACACCCCATACAACTATGTTGTTCACCAGGGATCGATTATGGCGAATCGCAACGGGAAAAGCTATTTGAAACAAATTGCATATATGACTGAGCAATTATTTCTTCACTTGAGCAGCAACGGCTGTTCGTTGGCGTTACAATACTTCCCTCTGTTTCATTACCTTATTGTCCGAAACGAGATACAAGTAATCCAAAAAGATCAGAACATTGATATTAGAAACATCCGTAACAAAATATTGCTTGAGGTAGCGAACCAAGAGTTCTTCTTTGAACAATTAAAAAAAATGAAACTGTACAAGAACCACTTGTTTAAATTGTGGGGCGAGAACTCTGCGAGGATTGAATTAAGTACAATAAGGTTCTTGATAAACGGAAAGTATACAGCCATGCGTATTAGAAATAAGCTGATACGAATATGCAGATGAATTGTATTCTTAAATGAAAAAATAAAATCATATGAATGAGGAAATATATGCGAACAATATCAGTAATCGTCCCGGTATATAAAGTCGAACCGTACATTAATCATTGCGTGGACAGCATACTTGCACAAACTTACAGAGACTTTGAATTAATACTTGTGGATGACGGATCTCCGGATAATTGCGGGAAAATCTGTGATGAATATGCAAAGCAGGATTCACGTGTACACGTTATTCATCAGGAGAACAGCGGTTTATCTGCGGCAAGGAATGCGGGAATAGATGATGCAAAAGGAGAATATATCATGTTTGTTGACAGCGATGATTTCATCACGGAGAATATGCTCGAAAAAATGCATGACTGTATTGCAGAAAGCGGATCAGACATCGCAATCTGCGGAATAAACACTTTCCTTGATGGCGCAGAAACAGAAGATAAAAGTCAGATGAACGATATATCAACAAAAACAATCACCGGCAGAGATGCATGCTTGAGCATATATAGAATGGATGGAGGAGTTCCTGTAATGGCATGGGGAAAACTCTACAAATCGGAACTCTTTACAGATGTTCGGTATCCGGTTGGCATGATACATGAGGATGACGGAACTACGCCGAAACTGCTGTACAGAGCAAAAATGGTATCAATTATTGATAATGAAATGTATTATTACAGACAACGAAAAGGCAGCATTATGGATACTTTGGTATGGAATATGTGTTTTGACGGAGTAAAAGCCGTTGACGAATGTATTGATTTTTTCAGAGAACAGAAGGATGAGGAACTGGTTCTTCTTGCAGGAAAATTCAGAAAAGTGATGCAGTCGAAAATCATTGTTAGGGGCTACAGTAAATGCAGTCATCCGGCTATACCGAAAGAGTATCGCATGAGTTTGTGGGGTGCTCTTGAAAATATTAGACGAAATTCGAGTTATGACCTGTATATGTGGTATTTATCGCTTGTTCACCCCAAAATGGTGAAGCCGTATTCATACTTTTATAAATTGAAACAAATCTTAAACATAAAAGGTAGATAATTATGTCTCACGGTTTCCTGACGATCGCCACGGGAGATGAAAAATACTATAAGATGGCGACAAACCTTCTCCAATCCTACCGGTACTTTTCAAAGTCGCCGCTTCCGTTTGCGATACTCGCTGACAGAGAGAATGAATATACGGCGAAATTCGATGACGTGATGCTCTTGGAGAATGCACACTGCAATTATCTGGATAAACTGAGTATGCTTGAAAGTTTGCCGTATGATGTGAATATTTTCATTGATGCAGATTGTATTGCATACGGGGATTTAAATAAGCTTTTTGATATGTTTAAGGATGCGGATGATTTCTCGTGTTTCGGTCGCGTTTTGCCTCTTAACGATAAAACAGGCTGGTTCGAATACGAAAACCTTGGGGAATTGAAGCAGAAAGTATCTTATGTTGTCGGTTTGCACGGTGGGGTTTATTATATGCGCAAATCAAAACGGTGCGACGCGGTTGCTGAAACGGCAAAAGCGTTGGCGCCGCGTTACAAAGAGTATAGCTTCAAAGGCAATTTTGCAACTCCCGGAGACGAGCCGCTTATAGCTTTGAGCATGGCGTTGAATGATTGCAAGCCGATTCCGCATGATTTGCGCGGAATCCTCTGTTACTGGGAATATGTCGGACAAATGCGGTTGAGCATAACTGATGGAGTAGCAGCGGTAAAAAACACTGAAATCAGAACAGATTTGCTCCATTGGGGAACGCGATTTACAATAACGCCGCTTTACCGTAAGCAAATTGCGGATCTGCGCACGCTTGAAAACGGCGGCAGCCGAACGGAACTTCTGCTGAATTCAATGCAGTACGGGGCTGCGGAAACATGCGGGCAAATCGATCGTTTTATAAAACGCGCATTAAACAAACTCAAGCGCATTTTCCGCATCAAATGAAAGTAAAAAAGCAAGTTTTCAGGATAATAACCGCCGCGGCTGTACTTTTCATCCTCGCTCTAACCCTTTCCGTTTTGCTATCGGCCGTTTGTCTTCATGTGCAGCACTACGAAATTGAGCTGCGCGGACTTCAATCAAAGGTGCGGTTGGTTCTGTTTTCCGACCTGCATTGCAAGTCATTCGGGAAGGATAACGCGCGTCTGCTTGCAAAGGTTGAAGCGCAGTCGCCGGATGCAATTTGTCTTGCGGGTGATATGATCGACAGGAATGCGGATGCCGAAGATGTGCAAAAGTTTCTTGATTTTGTTAAAGCATTGCGTAAAATCGCGCCGGTATTCTTTTCACCGGGCAATCACGAACTCGAATATATGGCGTCAGATGAGCTGCTTCTTGATCGCATTGAGAAATCCGGTGCGGCGGTGTTCAATGACAGTTATGCGGATGTTATTCTTGCGGGTCAGCCGCTGCGCATCGGCGGCACAATGGGGCATGGGTTTGCGTTCGGCCGCACGGAAGAGGAGTTTGCCGCATCGCCGGAATACAAATTCTTGAAAGAATTTGAAAATACCGACTTGCCGAAAGTCTGCCTTGCACATATGCCGGACACTTTTATTTTCAACGGTGCGTACAGCATGTGGAATATCGACCTTGTTCTGAGCGGACACACTCACGGCGGTCTTATTCGAATGCCGTTTGTCGGCGGGCTGTATGCGCCGATGCAGGGATGGCTCCCGAAATACGACAGCGGAAGCTTTCGATTGGACGACAATATGCAGATGATCATCACCGCCGGAATGGCGGGACACGGCATAATACCGCGGGTGAACAACCTGCCGGAAATTGCAGTGATTGATCTTGTTCCCGGGGAAGAAAACGCACAGTAAAAAACGAGACGATAACAGAACAAACGGGACTGCCGCAGACTGAATTTGATGTTTGCGGCAGCCCCTTTCTTTTGCAGAGATGCCGAGACTATCAGTTGAAATTCAGCACGACGGGCTTGCTGTCGTCAATTGTGTTCCGGTCAGCCGTTTTGAAAATATGAAACGAGAACCCGACCGTTTCAAAGTTTTCAATGTCGTTTTCATCAAGTTCGGTCGAACTGAAAACCATGCAGTCAACGGCACGTTTTCCCGCACAAACTTCGCAGGAAAAATAAGTGCCGACCATAAATCCGTTCACGGATTCGTCCCGTGTTTGAACGGTCATGTCTTTTATGCACAACTTTGGTGGAACAATCAAAAAACCGCACGAGTGAAATGCTTCAAATGCATTTCGGGGTTCGGTCGGAGCACGCGTACCCAAATCTGATATACTCTCCCTTAACCCTTGACTATTTTCGCCTGCAACTATATAATTATTGTTGGGTTGGTATGCGTGTGAGAAAGCGAGAGCTTTTGAACGACTTTCTGCCGCCCGCAAAATGCTTTGCAATAATTTGCCGCGCTGCGGCTTCTAAAAGGAGATTTATCAAATGATAATTATCAACGGCACGAGTTTGACGGTTGAACAGGTTGCTACTGTTGCCAGAACGGGCGAACAGGTTGCGATTTCGAACGAGGCGAAGGCCGCAGTTAACAAGGCGCGCGCCTATGTTGAAAAGAAACTTGATGAAAAGGCTGTTGTATATGGCTTAACAACCGGTTTCGGCAAGTTTTCGGACAAATACATTCCCCTTGAGGACACTGCCGCCTTGCAGCGCAACCTCATCATTTCCCATTCCTGCGGCATGGGCAATCCTCTGCCGACGGAAGTTGTTCGCGCCGCAATGCTGCTGCGCTGCAACGCACTTTGCCGCGGCAATTCGGGAATTCGTCTTTCCACAATCGAAACCCTGCTTTCAATGCTGAACGCGGGTGTTCACCCCATAGTTCCCGAAAAGGGCTCCCTCGGCGCAAGCGGAGACCTTGCACCCCTTTCCCACATGGTTCTTGTTATGCTCGGTGAAGGCCGCGCGGAATACAAGGGCGAAATCATGAGCGGCAGGGAAGCAATGGCGGCTGCCGGTATTCCCACTGTCGAACTTGCGGCCAAGGAAGGCCTTGCACTCATTAACGGAACTCAGATAATGACTGCCGTCGGCTGTCTTGCGGTATATGACGCCGTTCAGCTCACAAAGACTGCGGATATCGCCTGCGCAATGACTGCGGAAGCACTTTTCGGCATCAAGAAGGCCTATGATCCCAAGGTTCATGCTGTTCGCGGCCACAAGGGACAGATCAACAGCGCAAAGAACCTGCTCACTCTGCTTGAAGGCAGCAAGCTTGCGTTTGATACCATTCCCGGAAAGGTTCAGGATGCATATGCACTGCGCTGCACTCCGCAGGTTCACGGAGCAAGCCGCGATGCGATCGAATACGTTTACAATGCCGTCAGCCGCGAGATTAACGCCGTGACGGACAATCCCATTATTTTCCCCGATGACGACGAAGCAATTTCCGGCGGCAATTTCCACGGCCAGCCGATGGCTCTTGCATTCGACTTCCTCGGCATTGCGCTTGCGGAATATGCAAACATTTCCGAGCGCCGCATTGAACGCCTTGTCAATCCGCAGCTCAGCGCCGGTCTGCCCGCATTCCTCAGTGAGAACGGCGGCCTTAACTCCGGCTTTATGATTACCCAGTATTCGGCCGCAAGCATGGTTTCCGAAAACAAGGTTTGGGCGCATCCTGCAAGCGTTGACTCCATTCCTTCCTCTGCAAATCAGGAGGATCATGTAAGCATGGGCACCATTGCCGCACGCAAGGCGCGCATGATCCTTGACAATGCACAGAAGGTTATCGGCATTGAGCTGTTTGCCGCAAGCCAGGCTCTTTACCTGCGCGGCGATGATAAGCTCGCTCCCGCAACAAAGGCTGTTTACAACAAGATCCGCGAAAGCGTTGCACCCATTCACGACGATATCGTGATGTACGAACAGATGAACAAGTTCGATGCAATGGTAAAGGCGGAAGAGATCGTCCGCGCGGCCGAGAGCGTTTGCGGAACCCTTGAATGATTTGCGCCGGTTATCAAAAACCGACAACCGACAGCACTGACGACAGCTAAATTAAAAATACCGAAAAACCGGTAAAAAATTCAATCCTAACGAAGGAGGGAATATCAGTATGAAAAACGAACTTGTTGCAAAAGCAATGACAATCAAACTTGACAACACTCTTCCGGAGTATCCGAAAATGGAAGAGGGCTATCGCCGCGCACCGGACAGAGGTTTCCGCCTCACTCCCGCACAGGCTGAGCTTGCGCTGCGCAACGCACTGCGCTATGTTCCCGAGGAACTCCATGAAACGCTTGCTCCCGAATTCATGGAAGAACTCAAAACCCGCGGCAGAATCTATGCCTATCGCTATCGTCCCGAGGGAAGGATTTACGGCAAACCCATCGATGAATACAAGGGCAAATGCATTGAAGGCAAGGCTTTTCAGGTCATGATTGACAACAACCTTGATTTCGAGATTGCGCTTTACCCCTATGAACTTGTTACCTACGGCGAAACAGGTCAGCCCTGCCAAAACTGGCTGCAATACCGCCTTATCAAAAAATATCTTGAAGAGCTTACCGAAAACCAGACTCTCGTTGTTGAGTCCGGTCATCCCCTCGGCCTGTTTCCTTCAAAGCCCACCGCGCCCCGCGTTATCATCACAAACGCACTGATGGTCGGCATGTTCGACAACCTTAAGGATTGGGAAATTGCGGAAGAACTCGGCGTTGCCAACTACGGACAGATGACGGCGGGCGGTTGGATGTATATCGGACCGCAGGGCATCGTTCACGGAACGTTCAACACAATTCTCGGCGCAGGCAGAAAATATCTCGGCGTTGCGGAACACGGCGATCTTGCGGGCAAGCTGTTTGTATCCTCCGGTCTCGGCGGCATGAGCGGTGCACAGCCCAAGGCGGCGAACATCGCAAACGCAGTCGGTGTTTTTGCGGAAGTTGACCTTTCAAGAATCAAAACGCGTTATGACCAAGGCTGGGTAAACACGATTTCCGATAACCTTGACGAGGTGTTTGCGGAAGCAAAACAGTACCTTGCGGAGAAAAAATCGATTTCGATCGCATATCACGGAAATATTGTCGATTTGCTTGAATATGCCGTTGCGCATAACATCCATATCGATCTGCTTTCCGACCAGACTTCCTGCCACAACGTCTATAACGGCGGTTATTGCCCCGTCGGTCTGACCTTTGATGAGCGCACGCATATGCTGCATTCCGATCGTGACGAGTTCGAACGCCGAGTCAATGCTTCGCTGCGCCGTCATTTCGATGCAATCGTTGCCCTCACAAAGCGCGGCACGTATTTCTTCGACTACGGCAACTCCTTCATGAAAGCGGTTTACGACAGCGGCGTTCAGGAAATCTCCAAGAACGGCGTTGATGAAAAGGATGGCTTCATCTTCCCGAGTTATGTTGAGGATATTATGGGTCCGGTTCTGTTTGACTACGGCTACGGTCCGTTCCGCTGGGTCTGCCTGTCCGGCAAGCCCGAGGATCTCGACAAGACCGATGCAGCGGCAATGAGCTGCATCGATCCGACCCGCTGCTCTCAGGATCGCGATAACTATATTTGGATTCGTGATGCAAAGGCAAACAAGCTTGTTGTCGGCACACAGGCGCGCATACTCTATCAGGATGCCGAAGGCAGAACGAATATCGCGCTTAAATTCAACGAAATGGTTCGCAGCGGCGAAATCGGTCCGGTTATGATCGGACGCGACCACCACGACGTCAGCGGTACGGATTCCCCCTTCCGCGAGACTGCAAACATCAAGGACGGCAGCAATGTAATGGCGGATATGGCGGTTCAGTGCTTCGCGGGCAATGCCGCAAGGGGCATGAGCCTCTGTGCACTGCACAACGGCGGCGGTGTCGGAATCGGCAAATCCATCAACGGCGGTTTCGGCCTTGTTCTGGACGGCAGCGAACGCGTGGATAATATCATTCGCTCCGCAATGATGTGGGACGTTATGGGCGGCGTTGCAAGGCGCAATTGGGCGCGCAACGAGCACTCCGTTGAAACATCCGTTAAATACAATGAAAAATGGGCGGGCAAGGCTCATATCACCATTCCCTATTTTGCGGATGACGAACTTGTGAAAAAAACTGTTGCCGATGCTCTGAAATAAGCTTCGGAAACGTGCAGGACAAATGTTAAACCGGCATTTGCCGGAACGGTATGATACGTTCTGCATACATTCTTCAAATTAACATTGCCTGCGCCCGCAGACGGAGGAAGCTCACGACTTTTGCCCTGCGGACGCGGCAAAAATAAAGAAACAACAAACAACAAACAACAAACGCAAAAAACAACCGCTCCGCATACTTCTGCGGGGCAAAAACACGAAAGGAAGTTTTCTTAAAATGGCAAAGATCATTGAATGCGTCCCGAATATCAGCGAGGGCAGGAACCATGAGGTCATCGAGGCATGTGTTGACACCGTTCGCAACACTGCGGGCGTAACACTGCTTGATTACAGCAGCGATGCAAGCCACAACCGCAGCGTTATCACCTTCATGGGCAGCCCCGAAGGTGTTATGAATGCCGCAACCGCTCTTGCCAAGAAAGCGGCAGAGCTTATTGACCTGAATCATCATCAGGGCGAACATCCCCGCATGGGTGCGGTCGACGTTATCCCCCTTATTCCCATGAAGGACGTTACAAAGGAAGAAACCGTTGAGTATTCCAAACAGCTCGCAGAGCGCATTTGGAATGAAGCGGGCATACCCATTTTCCTTTATGAAGATTCCGCTTCCGCACCGCATCGTGTAAACCTTGCGGCAATTCGCAAGGGTCAGTTTGAAGGCATGGCGGAAAAGGTCAAGGATCCGCAGTGGACCCCCGATTTCGGCGGCGCAGCGATTCACCCCACCGCAGGCGTAACAGCCGTCGGCTGCCGTATGCCCTTGGTTGCATTCAATATCAACCTCTCAACTTCCGATGTTTCCATTGCAAGCAAAATTGCAAAGATTATCCGTCGTTCAAGCGGCGGTTTCGATTGCGTAAAGGCTCTCGGCGTTATGCTTGAGGACAGGAACATTGCGCAGGTTTCAATCAACATGACCGACTTCAACCGCACTCCGCTTTACAGGGTTGTTGAAGTCACAAAGGCTGAAGCCGCACGCTGGGGCGTTCACGTTATCGGCACGGAGATCATCGGCCTGACTCCGATGCGTGCGCTCATCGATTCCGCAGAATATTACCTGCAAATCGAGGACTTCAATGCGGACAAGCAGATTATTGAAAACTATTTGCTGTAATTTAGAACAAAATTAAAGACTGAACGAAATGCAGAGCATTTGCCGCTCTGCATTCCGTGAAAAGGTCAAATGCCTATGCTTCTTATTAAAAACATCGGAACACTTGCAACCCCGCTCGGCACAAGTAGCCGCTGCGGTTCGGATCAGGGCAAAATCGAAGTGCTGCACAATGCGGCAGTTCTCATTGATGGTGAAAAAATCGCTGCGGTGACTGCAAACGGAGAGCTTCCGGAATATTCGGCATATGCCGATATCGTCGATGCTCACGGTGCGCTTGCAACACCCGGACTTGTTGACGCACACACCCACCTTGTTTTCGGGGGCTGGCGCGCGCATGAAGTGCCGCTGAAAATTGCAGGCGCAAGCTACCTTGATATTCTCAATGCAGGCGGCGGCATTTTGAACACGCTGACCAACACGCGCAAAGCAACCGAGGATGAGCTTTTTGAACGCGGACGAGGCTTTCTTGCGGAAATGCTCGATTTCGGCGTTACAACGGTTGAAATTAAAAGCGGTTACGGACTGGATTCGGAAAATGAGCTGAAGCAGCTCCGCGTCATTCGCCGTCTCGATGGAGCCTGCGCACAGGATATTGCAGCCACATTCCTCGGTGCACATGCAATTCCGGACGAATATGCAGGCAATGCCGATGGGTACATTGATTTTATAATTGAACGTGTGCTGCCGGTCGTTACGGAACAGGGGCTTGCGGATTTTTGCGATGTCTTCCTCGAAAGTTCCGTATTCAACGTTCCGCAGTCGCGGAAACTTCTGCTTGCGGCACAAAAACTCGGGCTTCCGTCAAAAGTGCATGCGGATGAGATAGATCCGCTTGGCGGTTCGGAGCTTGCGGGCGAGATCGGCGCAATTTCCGCAGAACACCTTATTGCAACGCGGGACAGCGGCATTGAAGCAATGGCAAAGGCGAAAACGACTGCCTGCCTGCTGCCGCAAACCTCACTTTATCTCAACAAACCCTTTGCGCGTGCGCGCGACATGATTTCGGCGGGCGTCCCTGTTGCAATTGCAACGGATTTCAACCCCGGGTCATGCCCGTCGCTGAATTTGCAGCTTTCAATGAATCTCGGCTATCTGCGTTACCGCCTCTTCCCCGAGGAGGTTTTGACGGCAGTCACGCTGAATGCTGCATGTGCAATCGGCAAGGGCGACAGCGTCGGTTCGATTGAACCGGGCAAACTTGCGGATATCGTGCTTTGGAATGCGGATGAGCTGCCCATGCTCTGCTACAGAATGGGCTCAAATCAGGTTAAAAAGGTTATCAAGCGCGGCCGTGTCGCTGTGAAGTAATCTCAGGTTCGATTCGGAACGAATTGCCGACAGCACGGCAGAATAGTCCGAATCGGCATAATCATAACAACGAAAGGTAATTTTAAACACATGAAACTTATCGACATGGTCGTTACTGACTATCTCAACATTGTTGCTTCCGATGCTCCCGCTCCCGGCGGCGGCAGCGCGGCTGCATTCTGCGGCGCACAGGGCACAGGCCTTGTCACGATGGTCGCGGGTCAGACTGCGGTCAAAAAGAGCTATGAAGCCAATTGGCCCCTCTGCCACGAAATCATTGAGCAGGGAAAGAAAATTTACGACGAGTTGACCGCTCAGGTTGACAGGGATACGGACGCATACAACCTTGTTGCAGCTGCGTTCAAAATGCCGAAAGCAACCGACGAGGAGAAGGCCGTTCGCAGGAAAGCGATTGCCGATGCAACTCTTGTTGCAACGGAAGTTCCCTTTGAAACGCTGCGCCTCTCCGTTGCTGCGCTTGAACTTGCGGACAGAATGCTCGGTCATTACAACACCAACTGTGCAAGCGATCTCGGCGTCGGCGGGCTGAACCTTCACACCTGCGTTCACGGTGCATGGCTGAACGTTCTTATCAACCTCGGCGGCGTAAAGGATGAAGCAAAGGCTGCATTCTTCAGCGAAGAGGGCAAGAAGCTTGTTGCCCGTGCGGATGAAATTGCACAACGCATTCAGGATACGGTAAACCACGATATCATGGGCTGAATTTAATTTGAACTCAAACGGTCGGCAGCATTCCGCAAAAGGGATGCTGTCGATTTTGCAGCAGAGAACAACACAAACATCAGCGGAGGTTTATGCATAAAGCGATGCGGAATGCTGTTATTTTCAATAAAAAAATAATTATCAGCTGCATAACGGTGATTGCAGCACTGCTTTTGTGTGCATTCTGCGCATGCATAGGCGGACGCGGAACCGGACAGGAGTCAACTGCAGCACCGGCACTGCTCACGCCATCCGTCGAACCGACTGCGGAGATGACGATAAAACCTTCGGCAGCCGCAACAAACGATCCGGAGAAGGATATCGTGGCTGAAATGATGACTGAAATGACACTTGAAGAAAAAGTCGGGCAGCTTTTCATTGTTCGTCCGGAATCGTTGGATGAAAGCTTCACACCGAATCAGGCGCACGGCTCGGCACGGTACAGTGACACGGACTGTTCGGCGGGCATGGCGGATTTCCTCACGGCACACCCTGCCGGGGGGATAGCTTTTTTCGGAAAAAATATCCAAAACCCGGAGCAAACAGTTGCATTCATCCAAAATCTACAAAAAGCAAGCCGAATTCCTCTTTTTATTGCAGTAGATGAGGAGGGGGGCACGGTTGCAAGAATTGCAAACTCGCCCGCCTTCACAGTGCCGAAATATGACGGTGCTCAGGCTGTCGGAAGCACCGGCGATCCGGAGCAGGTGAGTGCAATGTATTCAGCGATAGGCGGGTACCTTGCGGAGCTTGGGTTTAATCTTGACTTTGCGCCCGTTGCGGATGTGAATTCAAATCCGAATAATACTGTTATCGGAAACAGAGCGTTCGGAAGCGACCCAAAACTTGTTGCAAAAATGGTGAATGCAGCAATATCCGGTCTGCATAAAGAAAACATTATTGCCTGCATAAAACATTTTCCGGGGCATGGGGACACGGCGGGAGATACGCATGACGGCTATGTTGCACTCGAAAAGGATTGGCAGCAGCTTTCGGAATGCGAATTGATTCCGTTTTATAATGCAATTAATGAAACGGATATGATAATGGCGGCACATATAACGTTGACACGCGGAAACACCGATGATCTGCCTTGTTCACTGTCATATGATGCGCTGACGCTGCACCTTCGCGGCGAAATGGGCTATAAAGGCGTTATCATTACCGATGCGCTTGCAATGGGTGCGATTGTCGAGAACTATTCATCGAAAGAGAGCGCGGTGCTTGCGTTTAATGCAGGCGCAGATATACTCCTGATGCCTTATGACTATGCAGCCGCATTCAACGGGATTCTTTCGGCCGTGCAAACAGGCGAGATTTCGTTGGACAGATTAAATGAAAGTGTTGAAAGAATTCTGCGCCTGAAGGCAGAGTTCGGCATGATATGATTCGCAATCGAGCCTGAGGATAAACAGAAAAATAAAAAGAAAAAATAAAAAGAAAAAACAAAGAGCTTTGCAGCCGAACGGCAGCAAAGCTCTTAACATCAAAAGAGTGTCAATCGGGTGCGCAGGCCTCAGCTCTGTGCGGGTTTATAGCTGTCCTTCAGGCCGACAGTGCGATTGAAAACGCGCTTTTCGGCAGTTGAATCAGGGTCAACACAGAAATAACCGATGCGCATGAGCTGGCAGCGATAGCCGGCGGGTTTATCGGCAAGGAAGGGTTCGATAAATCCGTTCTGAATGCGAACGGAATCGGGATTCAGCTTATCGATAAAATCATCGGCCGAAACGTTTTCATCCTTCATGAGCTGTTCGTAAAGGCGGAATTCAGCGGGAATCGCATCCTGAACGGGAACCCAGTGAATTGTGCCCTTGACTTTGCGGGTGCATTCGCCGCTGAAGCTTTCGGGGTCGTATGTGCAGTGGATTTCAGTAACTTTTCCGCTTTCGTCCTGTTTAAAACCGACGCATTTTACAATGTATGCACCTTTAAGACGAACCTCTCCGTCGGGTTTGAGACGGAAAAACTTTTTCGGAGGTTCAACCATGAAATCATCGCGCTCGATATAGACTTCCCGACTGAAACGGACGGTGTGCTTTTCGCCGAACTTGGCATCGCCTTCCTCGGCAATGGGCAGGTTTTCAATTTCAACATCGATGAATTCGCCCTCGGGCATGTTGTCAATGACAACTTTAACGGGGTCAATAACGGCCATTGCACGGTCGCAATGTGCGTTCAGATCCTCGCGGACGCAGTGTTCAAGCATTGCGGAATCAACCACCGAATCAGCCTTTGCAACACCGGCACGGGTCAGAAAGTCCTTTATTGCTTCCGGAGTGTATCCGCGGCGGCGCATTGCGCAAAGCGTCGGCATACGCGGGTCATCCCAACCGGAGACATAGCCGCCCTCAACAAGCGCACGAAGGAAGCGTTTGCTCATAATAGTGTTGGTGATGTTCAGCCTTGCAAACTCAATCTGGCGGGGCTTATGCTCGAATCCGCAAGCCTCGATTACCCAATTGTAGAGCGGGCGGTGAGCTTCGTATTCAAGGGAACAGAGGGAATGGGTAATGCCCTCGATAGCATCCTGAATCGGGTGCGCAAAGTCATACATGGGATAGATGCACCATTTGTCGCCCTGGTGGTGATGGGTGCGGTGCAGAATCCTGTAAAGTGCGGGGTCGCGCATATTGATGTTCGGAGAAGCCATATCGATTTTCGCACGGAGGGTGCGGCTTCCGTCCGGAAACTCGCCTTCTTTCATGCGGCGGAACAGGTCAAGGTTCTCCTCAACGCTGCGGCTGCGGTAGGGACTGTTAACGCCGGGTTCGGTCAGCGTGCCGCGGTATTCGCGGATTTCATCCTTGTCAAGATCACAGACATATGCCTTGCCGTCTTTGATGAGTTTTACCGCAAGTTCATAACATTTGTCAAAATAATCGCTGCCGTAGCAGAGCTTATCCCAATTGAAGCCCAGCCAACGGATGTCCTGTTCGATTGCATCAACAAATTCGACATCCTCCTTGGCAGGATTGGTATCGTCATAACGAAGATTGCATTTGCCGCCGAAGCGTTCGGCTGTTGTAAAATTTATCCAAAGAGCCTTTGCGTGGCCGATATGAAGATAACCGTTCGGCTCGGGCGGGAAGCGCGTTTTAACAACGGGGCTGCGCTGCATATCCTCAAGAATGAGCTCCTCGATGAAATTGCGGGGTTCAAAGTTTTCTTTTGCCGTTTCCATTTTGCGGTTCCTTTCCTTTTGCAGCCTTTTCTTCGGGCGGAGAAAAACGTTTGTTCGCCCTGAGCTGCCGCAAACTTTTTAAGTGCATATTATGCGCCCAAAAACCGACTTTGTCAAGAAAAAATATCGAAAAGCTGACTCCATGCCGCTTATCCTGTGCTTGAGACGGTCGGCGCAGTGCCCGCAAACAGTATCTGCGGGCTGTTTATAATAGCTGACTCTGCGGGGTGCCGTTGCAGCTGTGTTCGCTCGCGAACACCCGCTTTTCAGTCCGATATACTCGGAATTATTTAAAATAAAGCGATGCAGCCTCATAAAATTCCCTGTCAACTTCCTTTCGGACGGTGACGGCAGTTTCAAGATCCGCTCCGACGATAGAATTGCCGTTCAATGCAACCATTTTTCCGTAATCACGCCTGACAACAAGCTCTCCGGCCTTTATGCCGAGTCTTGTTCCGAGAACACGGTCAAATGCACACGGCGCACCGCCGCGCTGAACATGACCCAAAACGACCGGGCGGCATTCAAAATACTGTGCGTCGGAGCCGAGAAGCGGATCATTGCGCATCGTATCTTCAATCATGTCGGAAAGGTTCTTTGCAAGGTTTTTGTGAATAAGCAGCTTGTTGCCGAATGCGTCGGTTCCGAGGTCTATTTTATCGCCGCCGAGCAGTTCAAAACCTTCCGCAACAACAATGATAGTATATCTGTCTCCGCGAAGATATCTGCGGCGAACAACGGAAATTATCTCATCATAGGATTTCGGGAATTCGGGAATAAGCACAAGATGGGCATTTGCGGCAAGTCCTGCCTGCAATGCGATCCAGCCCGTGTGCCGACCCATGCATTCGACAACGATGCAGCGGGAATGAGCCTTAGCGGTCGTTTGCAGGCGATCAATGGCCTCCATTGCAATGTTGGAGGCGGTTTCAAAGCCGAAAGTGTAATCGGTACAGCTCAAATCATTGTCTATGGTTTTCGGAACGCCGATAACGTTAACGCCGAGTTTGCGCAGCGCATTCGCAACGCCGAGAGTGTCGTCCCCGCCGATGGCGACAAGACCTTCAAGCCCGAGTGCATCAAGCACGTTGATGATTGTTGAAGTGCCGTCAGGCTGAGCAAGAACATTTGTTCGGGAGCTGCCGATAATGGTTCCGCCGAGGGTCTGTATGCCTTCCACTTCGGAAAGCGTGAGCCAATGTCCCTTTGCGTTCAGCGCACCGCGCCAGCCGTCGCGAAAACCGAAAACTTCCATTCCTGCTTCGGCGCATTTTTCAACAACGCCGCGAATAACTGCGTTAAGTCCCGGACAGTCGCCGCCGCCGGTCAAAATGCCTATCTTTCTCATGTTGTTTTCTCCTTTTTATGTTTATACAATGTTTTGCCCGATGGGGAATCAAAAAAGCATGGGTGTGTCAGATGAGCCCGCGTTCGCGCAGCAGCTCGAAAACCGCGTTTGAAATCGTTTCCGGAGGAAGCATCGCACCGTTTTCGGTGCACGGAATGATGACCGTGTCGGAAAAACGTTCGGACATTTCGCGGTATTTGGCTCTTGCGCGGGCCTGAATGCCCGCACTCTTCTCGTAAACATCGCGGCCGCTGCCGATATAGTCACGGAAACCCTTTTTATCAACGTTTTTGCCTGCGCATTCGGTGTCAACGTCGAAAAACAGGTTTAATGTCGGGCGCGGAAGCCCCAGAACATCGTATTCAAGACGGAAAACCCAATCGGCAAAAGCGGAATTATCCGAACCGGGTTCGCTGATATCACGTTCGCGTATGCTCTGATAGACTGCGTTGCTGAGAACATAGCGGTTGATAAGCAGAAAATCCGCTTCCCCGTCGCGATAATTCCGAAAATCCATGAATCTGTCCATTGCGAACCAAAGCGCCATGCTCTTTTGGTCAACGGTGCTTGCGCTTACGCCCTCCGAACAGGAAAGAAACCTTCCGACCTGTTCGCCGAAAAAAGCATCATAAACAGGGTAAGCACGTTTTTGAACCGTGAACCCCCTGTCTTGCAGTCCCTTCGTGAGCAGTTCAAATTGAACTGTTTTGCCGCTGCCGTCAATGCCTTCGATTGTTATTATCTTTGTTTTACTCATATCCGATTCAATGCCCGCAGTCGTTAAAAATCGAGAATTTTGCGCAGCTGACCGATGCTTTCCGCGTCAAGCAGGGCGCGAATGTGCGTGCCTGCTTCGGTATGCTCCTCACTCAGCAGCATTCCGCGATCGCGAATCATTGAGACAGCTTCGTATTTGCTGTACGGAACAAGAATATCCACCTCTGTGCGGGCGGAATTGAGTTTCAGCTCAACTGCACTGAGAAGCTTTTCAATGCCCGTGCCGCGCAGAGCACTGACGTTAATCCTGTTTTCACTTTCGGCCGGAAGATCGCAGGAGGCGATTGCATCGGCTTTGTTGAAAACGATTATGCGCGGAATATCCGCTGCATGGAGGGATTCGAGAACGCCGTCAACAACGCGCATCTGCTTTTCATGATAAGGACAGGAAATATCAACAACCTGAAGGATCAGATCGGAGTTTGAAACTTCTTCCAATGTTGATTTAAACGCCTCAACAAGGTCGTGCGGAAGTTTGTTGATGAACCCGACCGTGTCGGAAAGCAAAGCTTCCGTGCCGCCGGAAAGTGTGATTTTGCGCACAACGGGATCCAGGGTTGCAAAGAGTTTATCTTCCGCAAGCACGTTTGAATCGGTGAGAGCGTTGAGCATTGTGGATTTGCCGGCATTTGTGTACCCGACAAGCGCAACAAGCGGAACTCGGTTCGCCTTTCGGCTTTCGCGCCGCAGTCCGCGCTGTTTTTCAATTTCGGACAGTTCGGTTTCAAGCTCGAAAACACGCCGCCTTATTCTCCGCCTGTCGATTTCAAGTTTCTTTTCGCCGGGGCCGCGCGTTCCGATGCCGCCGCCCAAACGCGAGAGAACCTGCCCCTGCCCGATAAGGCGGGGAAGACGGTAGCGCATTTGCGCAAGCTCCACCTGTAATTTGCCCTCACGGCTTGTTGCACGGGCAGCAAAAATATCGAGTATAAGCGTTGTTCTGTCAATAACGCGCGCTCCGAGGGTCTCCTCAAGCGTGCGGAGCTGAATTGCGGAAAGTTCATCATCAAAAATGAACAGATCCGCTTCAAGCTCGCTGCCCATAAGGCTGAGCTCGTTGGCTTTGCCGCTTCCGACATAGGTTGCATTGTCGATTGTGCGCCGACGGACACGAACTTTGCCGACCACAAGTGCGCCGGCGGTTTTTGCAAGCTCATTGAGCTCCTCAAGAGTGTCGTACCCTTCGTCATTATCCATGCCCACAAGGACGGCGCGTTCCTGCTCAACGGCTTCAACTTCTTTTGTCGTGCTGCGGAAATGGTCATCCGAATTGAAAATTTCCGCAATCAGTGCTTTTTGCGGGAGCTTGTAGGGCCGCATGGGTCCGTACACAAGCGCGGCGCGGCTGCCTGTGTCTTCGTCGAAATCGCCGAGATAGGCCGCGTAAAGCTGAGTGGGTTTGCCGTCCGAAACTCCGACAGCCGCCATGCAGTCGAGCTTCATCGAGCGCAGCGTTCCGAGATCAACTCCGGAAAGCCTGCCGTCCCCGCTTGGGTGCGTGTGGATGCAGCGAACGCCGCAGAGTCTGTCTTCATTGCGCACGAGGCGCATTGAAGGCATACTGACCTTTGCGCTGTCGCCTACAGAAACATCAACAATACTGCCGTCACGGGAAATATAGACGGAAATCTCGCGGTTGATTTCGCCGGAGCAGGCGCAAAGCTCGCTTAAAAGTTCAAATGATGCAAATTCATCAAGCCCCTGCTTAAAGTCATAAAGGCTATTCAGTCTGTCCAGCATTGCGGACTTGATGCCGGTCAGGTTGCCGTTTGGTTTGTTTGCCATTTATTCTCCGATGAAACCGCCGCGCACGCACGCGGTGTGCAGCGGTTTTTTGTTGCTTTATCACGCTTATTATACCCGATTGCCGCGGTTGTTTCAAGATTATTGTGTGCAGAGAGACGGGGGAATAAAAAGAAAACAAAAACCTTTGCCGGAAAATCCGAACAAAGGTTTTTGTGGCTGCCGAACTTGGATTCGAACCAAGGATGAACGAGTCAGAGTCGTTAGTGTTACCGTTACACCATTCGGCAATAGAATCCATCCCATTGTGCCGTCCGCCCCTCTTATAATACCCGTCTAAGAAGACAGGCGCGGGTGCGACGCTAATGCTTTCGGTACCCCAAGGCAATGCAAAGCATAATGCGGGGGTGCCTTTCGCAGTTCGACTATCGCCCCTAAAGTTGGAACGAGGGTTTATAATCAGGACGTAACGAACACCGCAGGACAGACATTGGTGGGATTAGTTGGGATCGAACCAACGACCTCTACGATGTCAACGTAGCGCTCTGACCAGCTGAGCTATAACCCCTTGCCTTTCAGCAGACTCTATTATACACATAATTTTGAATTTTGCAACCCCTTTTTTGAAATTTATTTTTCGGGGAAATTGTGGTATAATGAGTATAATGTTTAAAAACGGAGCAAAAATGCTTTTAAAACAAGGATTTTTTGAATTTGAACGGAGGAAAAAATTTATGGCTTTTTTTTCGAACGGCGAGGACAAGCTCAAGTTGATGATACTTTTTACCCTTGAGTGCGCCGAAATGCCTCTTTCCCGTGAACAGATTGCAACTGTAATGAGCGAAAACGGGGTTGAAAACTATTTTGACGTGTGCGAGCACATAATCGATTTGGAAGCAAACGGCTGCATTGCATCCGTGCCGACATTCAAAATGCAGATGATAGTCATGACTCCGCGCGGAGAGGAGATTATGAATCTTTTCGGCAAAAACCTTCCGAAATCCCTGCGTGAGTCGATTGAGGGATTTGTCGGCAGTAACAAAGATGAGTTCCGTCGGGAGAATACCTCGCGCATTATCGCAACCCCGCTGCCGGACGGCGGTTTCGATGCAACTTTTGCACTCGTTGAAAACGGGGATGCGATATTTGAAATCCGCATCAAGCTCCCGAATGCAGAGTATACGCGTCTTGCGGAGAAAAATTGGGAGGCTCAGAATCAAAAAATATATATAGATACGCTGCTTGCGCTTGTGAAGACGTATCAGAATGCGCAAAACTCGGATGCAGCAGAAACTTGCGCACAGAACAATATATAGTGCTTGGCGGCAGTTTCGTTTTTTCGCGGAATGGTTTATAATAAGCATACTCCGATCACGGCTCGCACTCGTTTTGCTGTGCAGAGGGAATGCTGCCGGATTAAATCTGAAAGGTGGAAAACTCAATGGCAAAAACAAGAAAATATATCAGAATCATGTGTGTTATTCTGTCCGTCGCCGCACTGCTGACCTCCGCTGCGGGCTGTTCACGCAAATCAAACAAAAATGAAAAGGTATTGAAACAGATAATCAATAATCCGGATAGTTATCCGCAGCTCTCTTTTGCGGAATTCAACACGCTGATAAACGGCAAAACGGGACTTTCGGCTGCTGAACTCCCGCGGGACAAGGCTTGCGACACGGGCGATAACGGCTATGATTTCACAAGGTACATAGTCGGCGGGGAATTCATCTTCTCGTGCTATATCAATTCGAAAAAGCCGGATCAGAGCATGTACTCACTCAGCTATTTTGAAAACGGCAGCATCGTTGATGAAGTTTACGGACTCCAAAAATTTCCGGATTTCCTGAAAAAATACGGGAAATAAGTGGAGATTGCAAAGCTGCACAGGCACAACTTGTCTGTCGACGGGCACATTGTCCGGAGCGATGCTGATCGGTCTGCGATCTGATATTTGATTTAAATGAATGATTTATGATAAACCCGCACTTCGCGCAAATGTGAAGAGCGGGTTTTTGCATTATGACGGCAAATCAACGGCTCTCCGATATTTAAATACTGAAGCTCGGGGTATCGGAGTTTGTCTGAAATATGATGATGCCCGCAGAATCTGAAAGAATAACAACATATCTTATAACAAATTTCCACGAATTCGGTTATTCTCCGGAAGGGTTGATTGTTTGAATCTTTCTTACAGATAAATTCACGAAATCGTCAATAATCGGATTGAACCGGGGTGCAAAATGTGGTACAATATTATAAGTATATTTTGCGGAGGTTTTATGCACAACCCGGGTGAAATGAACAGTGAGCGGCATTATTTTGCGCTGATCGGAGATATTATCGACTCGCGGCACGAACAAGATCGTTACGATGTGCAGAAAAAGCTGCAATCGATACTTTCTTCCGTCAATGCCGAACATGCGGCGCATATTGCGGCAGATTTTTTGATAACACTCGGTGATGAGTTCCAAGGGCTTCTGTTTGCGGAAAAAGGTGCGGATCCGATTTTTGTTGCCGACAGGATAATCGACGAAATGTTTCCGGTTCGCATAAGAATTGCAATCGGTTTCGGCGGAATGGCAACACAAATCCGAAGGGAAGCGGCGATTGGGGCGGACGGAGAAGCGTTTTACCGTGCGCGGAACGGAATGAATTTGCTCAGGAAAGCCGAAAACCGCGGCAGAGCATATTCAAGAATTCTGCTTGACGCCGGAGGCACGGAATGTTCGGACTGCGATCGGAATGCGCGGCGGAAGGAGCTTGAAACCGGCGTGAATACCGTTTTGCTGCTCCTGTCCGCATTGCGGCGGGAGAGAACAAAACGGCAGAACGAGGCGGCAGCGATGTATGTTCGAAATGCGGTCACAAACGCTGCACAAACCCAAACCGAGCTTGCAAAGCGGCTCGGAATAACACAGAGCACATTTAATATAAGCCTTTCCGTTTCAAACGCAAGGGAGTATGCCGAAGGTCTGATCGCTGCGGAAGCTTTGCTTTCGGAACTGAAAACCGACGGTGAGCATGCGGAAAACGGTGATAAGGAATGTGCCGATAAAACCGTTTTAACCTGAAATTTTAACACGACAGCAGAGGATGAATCGATGAAGGAATACACACTTTTGATGCTTGCGCATATGCTCGGAGATTATTATTTTCAACCGCAGTGCCTTGCAAAACTGAAGAGCAGGAACACACTGTATGTTTTGATTCATGCAGGGATTTATGCGGCAGTGATGTTTTCAACGCTGCTGCTGTGTTATTCGAATGCATACTTATATGCGGTTGCTGCCTGTGCCGTGACACATGCGGTGATTGACATTGTGAAGCAGCTGATTTTAAACGGTGCCGCAAAGCGCGGCAGTTTGACCGTGAAACAGGACAGAGCCGCATATCTTATCGATCAGGCACTGCACCTTTTGATAATCCTTGCGGTATCGTTTGCTTCGGCATTTTACGGTGAGGGGCGCGGGATAGAATTTTTGCAAAACGATATAAAAGCCCTCGTTGGCATTGACGGCTTTGCAATGCTCAGCATACTGACGATGCTGCTTGCCGTGCTGAAGCCCGCAAATGTTTTTGTTCAAAAGGTGCTTGTAACCGAAAAACCTGATGAAAAGGTGAAAACACGCCTGAAGCACGGCGGATGCATCGGTTCATTGGAACGATTTATAATAATTTGTATGCTCCTGCTCGGGCAGTATTCCGCTGTTGCGCTTGTTTTCACCGCGAAATCGATAGTCAGATTCAAAGACTTTGAAGATCGCTCCTTTGCGGAATACTATCTTTACGGAACGCTTCTGAGCGTCGCGGTCAGCATCGCACTCTTTGCCTTGCTGAAAATTTTCGGCGCATAAACCTGTGCCGGAAGGAACGACCGAACAATGGATAACAACGGAGATAATACAAAATGAAACTTATTGCAATTGACGGCAACTCACTGATGCACAGAGCGTATTACGCGCTTCCTAACATGACCAACAAAGCAGGTACGCCGACGGGCGCACTGCACGGCTTCCTTTCGATGCTGCTGAAGCTTGTTGATATGCGGCCGGATTACCTGCTTGTTGCGTTTGATATGCCGAGAAAAACCTTTCGACATGAAAAATATGCCGATTATAAAGCCGGCAGAAGGGAAACTCCGGACGATCTCCGCACGCAGTTTCCGCTCTTGCAGGAATTGCTGAAAAAAATGGGCATTGCCGTTATTGAATGCGAACGCTTCGAAGCGGATGATATTCTCGGCACATTTTCCCGTCGGGCGCAGAAGGAGGGCGTTGATTCTCTGCTTGTGACCGGGGATAGGGATGCTTTGCAGCTTATCACCGATAATGTACACGTTCTGATGACGAAAAAGGGCATCACCGAAACCGTTGAATACGATAAAGAAACCCTTTTTGCCGAATACGGACTTGAACCTGCACGCATGGTTGATCTCAAAGGCTTAATGGGCGACCATTCGGACAATCTGCCCGGCATTAAGGGCGTCGGCGAAAAGACCGCGCTGAAGCTGCTTTCAAAATACGGTACGATGGAATCCGTGCTTGAAAATGCGGAAAATGAAAAAGGCGCATTGCGGCAGAAGCTGCTTGACGGTGCGGAGTCCGCAAGGATGAGCTATGAACTCGGAACAATAAACACCGATGCTCCCGTGAGCGAGAGTGTGGAGGATTGCAGGTTCAACCCCGCTTTGCTTGCAAACGGTGCGGCGGAGCTGACAAAGCTTGAACTTCGCGCCGTCCTTAAACGCGTGCGTGAGCTTGCAGGCACGCAGAATCAAAATGCGGCAAACATGCCTGAACCAAACGGGAAAGATGCTGCCGAGGTTCGAACTGCCGAATTTGATCTCCGTGATGTCAAAAGTGATGAAGAGCTGCAGGCCTGCGTCGATACGCTTCTGCAATGCACTGAGATTGCGTTCGATATTTGTGAACAGAGTGTCACGGTCGCTGCAATAACGGGAGAAGGCACAGTGCTTTTCAATGCCTCGGTCGGAGGAGATCTGTTCAGTGCGGCATTGCTGCCCGAACAGGTTCTCTGCGCACTTAAGCCCGTCTTTGAGTCGGAAAAAATCAAAAAAACCGTATTTGATGCCAAATCAAAACGGCATATCCTTGCGCCGTTCGGTGTTGCGCTCAACGGTGAAATTTTCGATGCCATGCTTGCGGATTACCTGCTTAACGCACTGCATCCCGCAAAAACACTTGATGTGCTTGCCGAGGAGAGCGGTATCGGTGAGCGCGGAGCGGCTGCGCTTATCGTTTTGAAACCGAAGCTGGAACAAATGCTTGAACGCAGCGGCATGACGGAGCTGTATCGGAATGTTGAAATGCCGCTTGAACATGTGCTGTTTGATATGGAGAGCGCGGGGTTCATGCTCGACAGGGAGGTTTTGAGTTCTCTCGGCGAAACCATGGCGGCGCGTTCCGAAGAGCTTGCGAAAGAAATTCACGCGCTTGCGGGGGAAAGTTTCAACATCCTTTCGCCGAAGCAGCTTTCCGTGGTATTGTATGAAAAACTCGGCCTTCCGCCGCGAAAGAAAACAAAAACGGGATATTCGACCGACAGTGAGGTGCTTGAAGGGCTGAAGACCATGCATCCTATCGTGGGCAAGGTGCTTGAGTACAGAGTCCTGACAAAACTCAAATCAACGTTCATCGATGCAATGCTTCAAAAAATCGGTTCGGACGGACGAATCCGCACAACCCTGAACCAGAATGTTACCGCAACGGGACGTATTTCAAGTCAGGAGCCGAATTTGCAGAACATTCCTGTCCGCACGGAGCTTGGACGCGAAATCCGCCGCGCTTTTGTTGCAAGCCCGGGCTGTGTTCTTGTCGGGGCGGACTATTCGCAGATAGAATTGCGCGTGCTTGCGCACATAAGCGGAGATGAGGCTTTGATTGCCGCATTCAACGACGGGGATGATATCCACACACGCACCGCGGCGGAGGTTTTCGGCGTCCCTAAGGACGAGGTGACGCGTGAAATGCGTTCTGCGGCAAAAGCTGTCAATTTCGGCATTGTGTACGGCATAAGCGCGTACGGCCTTTCCGAACAATTGGATATTCCGCCGAAGAAAGCTTCGGAATACATTGAAAAGTACCTTGACCGCTGCACGGGAGTGCGGAACTATATGAAAGCTGCGGTTGAAAACGGCAGGGAAAAAGGCTATGCCGTGACCATTATGGGCAGAAGGCGCGAGCTTCCCGAAATCGTATCTTCAAACTACAATACGCGAAGTTTCGGTGAGCGCGTAGCGATGAATATGCCGATTCAGGGTTCGGCGGCAGATATAATTAAAGCCGCAATGGTGAAGGTTGCAAACAGTCTTAAGGAACAGGGACTCCGCGCACGGCTGATACTCCAGATTCACGATGAGCTGATTATAGACACACCGGAAGAGGAGACGGAGCGCGTGAAGGCTTTGCTTTCAGACTGCATGAGCAATGTTGTAAAGCTTCGCGTGCCGCTCAAAGCGGATGTTGAATGCGGACACAGCTGGTTTGATACAAAGTAAAGCATTATCATAAAGAAACGGAGGAAAGGACCGACTCTATGTACAGCGAAAGAACAAATGGTTTTGACGCAAAAATCATTGCCGAAAACAGGCGCATTCCGCTGCTTGGGCTTACGGGAAGCATGGCGGCGGGCAAATCCACCGTTTCGGCAATGCTGGCTGAGCGCGGATTTTTTATTGTCGATGCGGATAAAACGGCGCATGATGTGATTCAAACGGAAAAAGTCTTAAGGAAGCTTACTGATGCGTTCGGCGAGGGCATACTGGATGAATCGGGCAATATAGACCGAAAAAAGCTTTCAGAATGCGTTTTCGGCGAAAAGAACAACGAAGTGCAGGATAAAGCCTGTCCGGGCAATGCGGCAAATGCTTCAGCGGAACGAATTGCAGCCGAGAAAAAGAGTCGTGTGGAGCTTCTGAATGATATTGTTCATCCTGCCGTGATTGAAAGTCTGTTCGAACAGGCGGAGACGGCGAAACAGCTTCCGGATTGTCCGGGAGTGGTGCTTGATGTGCCGCTGCTTATCGAAAGCGGACTGCATAAAAGATGCGACAGCGTGATTCTTGTAACGGCGAATATTGAAACACGTTATGCCCGTATAATGAAGCGTGACGGGCTGTCGAGGCGCGAGGCGCGTGCAAGAATTGCGGCGCAGATGCCGCAATGGAAGAAAAAACGCTATGCGGATTACATAATCGAAAACGATACGACCGAGGCTGAGCTGCATTTGCGGGTTGATGAGCTTATCGGAATATTGCAAAAAAATGCGGCGGAAAATAATGCACAGCCGTCCTGCGAGGCATAAAACGCTCCCGCAGAAATAAAGATGCATATGGGAGCGGAGAATATGGCGAAAAAAGCTGCAAAAAGAAAAAATACACGCAAAAATACAGGCAGTCGGAAGAACGGCGGCAGAAACAGGCTTTGGATCATTTTTGCGGGCTGCTGCATTGCGCTTGCGCTTGCGTTCGCGGCTATGCTCCAAAAACCTTTGCGGAGACATTTTTCTTATCCGATGGAATATGAAGCAGAGGTTCGACGCGCGTGCGAAAAATACGATCTCGATCCATGCCTTGTATTTGCAGTCATAAGAACGGAAAGTTTTTTTACTCCGGATGCCGTATCGGGTGCGGGCGCACAGGGATTGATGCAGATCATGCCCGAAACGGGCGAATGGATCGCATGGCGGCAGGGGAAAGAGTATGACGAAAGCAGAATATTCGAACCGGATTACAATATTGATTTGGGCTGCTGGCTGCTCTCGTTTCTTTTGGAAAAATACAACGGGGATGTTGAGCTCGCCGCCGCTGCATACAATGCAGGTCACGGTGCCGTGAACCGCTGGCTGGACGATCCGAAATACTATGACGGGAAAAATCTCACCATTCCGTACGAGGAAACAGAAAATTATGTTAAAAAGGTTAAAGATGCATATGAAAAATACCAATTTCTGCGCGAAAGCGAACATGAAGCGGGACGCGAATAGGGTCGAACCTGCAAGGCGGGTTTTATTAAAAGCAGGAGCCGTTCTGCTTGCCGTTTCGGTGCTTTTCTGTACTGCATGCGGAAAGCGCGGCAGCGGCGACGCGATTCAGACGAATCTGCCGCAATCTGCGGCGCCGCAAACATCGGAACCCGTTCCGCAGCAGGGCGGATCGCTGAAACTCCCCATGCCGCGCAACCTGAATAAAGATAATCTGAATTATAATCCGCTGATAGCAACAACGGAGGAAGCACTCGGGCTCTATTCGCTTGTTTTCGAGAGCCTTATCGGCATTGACGAAAGCAACAGACTCATTCCGTCGCTTGCCATTAACTGGAGCGCGGATGAAGAAAATGCAAATTCGTGGATTATTAACCTGCGCGAAAATGTCAAATGGCATTCGGGGGACATATTGACCGCGGGTGATGTTGTGTATACATTTAATCAGCTTTACACTCTCGGTTCCGAATCATACTATGCTTCTGCGCTTTCAAGCATCAATCGAATTGAAATGATAGATGCGACAACCCTGCGCGTAACGATGAATTCTGCGGGCATCGGTGAGCTTTATTCGCTCAGCTTCCCGATAATACATGAGAATGCCGAACCGTTCACCGGGACGGGCGCATATCGTGCAAGCTACGTTTCAAACACAAAGATAACGTTAAAATCCAACGAGGAATGGTGGGACAGGCCGCCGTATATCGATACTGTCGAATTCCACGCAAGAGAATCAAATGCAACCGCGCTCGCCTCCTACGGTGCGGGGCAGCTTAATTTTGTGCCCACTGCGCTTCTGACCGTCGGACAATACAGCGAGGCGGGAAAAACCGTTGTTACGGATATGATGACTCAAAACATGGAAGTCATGCTTGTGAATCATAATCGCGCATTCGTGTCACGCGTTGAGTTCCGCCGTGCAATTGCACATGCACTGAACAGAACCAAGCTGATAACAAACGCTTACATGAACAGGGCTCGTGCTGCCGATGTTCCTGTGCCGCCGGATTCATGGCTGTATAACAGCAACGCCGTTCAATATGACTTTAACCTGAACAGCGCAAATGCAATTCTCGATGAACTCGGCAGCCGCGTCGGTGCGGACGGGCGGAGAACGCTGAACGGAAGCCCGATTGAGCTTACGCTCTTAACAAGCGGCACAACCGAAAACACCGTTCGAAGCGAGGCGGCGGGCATGATTGCCGAACAGCTTGCGGCCGTCGGCATAACGGTGAAGGTTGTGACCGCTGCACATTCATACGGCAGCGCGGACAGCGAATACATGACCGCGCTTGCGGCGGGCGATTGGGATCTTGCATTATGCGGCTTTAACCTTGCGCAAAGCAATGACCTTGAACCTTATCTCGGTGTAAACGGGAAGAACAATTTCGGGCATTACAATGCAGGCTTATATTCCGGGGTTTCGGCCGCACTTGACAAAATGAACGCTGCTGCGGATGAGGAATCCCTTCGCGATGCCGCATATGAGCTGCAAACCGCTTTTGCCGATGAGCTTCCGTTCATTGTGCTTTATTTTCGCCTGAACAGCGTTGTGTACTCCGCAAAGCTTCAGGAAATCGGAACGATGCGCGAACCGGCTTTGCTGCGGAACATAAAAAACTGGTATTTTATAAAATAAAATCATGTCAGTCACGGAGCCGCTTCAGCAGTTCGCCGCCGTGTTCTTTGAGCCATTTTTCCTGCGTGCGATAGGTTGGAAAAACACGAAGGACTTCGGCATAGAATTTTTGCGAGTGGTTCATTTCCCTGCGGTGACAAAGTTCATGAACAACAACGCTGTCCAAAACCTCCGGCGGGGCAAGCATTAAAAGGCAGTTGAAATTCAGATTGCCTTTGCTGCTGCAGCTTCCCCAGCGGGAGGTTTGGTTTCGAATCGTTATTCGCCCGTATGTAACGCCGATGAGCGGAGCATAGTACGCAGCGCGCGCGGGAATCACTTTCAGAGCTTGTTGAGCAAGGTTATGAAGCTCTTCGGGCGTCAGTTTCGGGATGCTTTCCGCAGCTGCTTCACGGGAACGTGATTTTACAAGATGGGTCTCAATCCATTGCCTGTTTTTTTGGATGAATCGCCTGATATCATCATCTGCTGCCTGATGCGGGGCGCGAATGATAAGCCGCCCCTGCTTGATTTCGGCAGCAAGTGTTTTTCGGCTGCTTTTTATCAGTTCATATTCCAGTTCGTTTTGCATTGATTTCTCCGAGTTGACAGGATGTTTCAATTTTAGCACAAGCTTGCACCGTAAGCAAGATTCGCTTAATTATTTCCGGTTGTAACAAACTAAGTTTTTTCTTTAAATGCCTTGACTTTTCTTAAAAAATGTATTAAACTTGAAAGGTATATACCAAGGCGGAAAGCGCAGCCATATTTATTTTTCATCCGGGTGCGCGGACTGCCGCATTTATTGGAGATTTATATGGATTTATTTGACAAATGCAGGGTTGAGATAGTCGAGAAGGCAACAGCCGAAAACGTTTATCCCTATTTCCACCAAATCGAATCGAAACAGGCTCCGGAAGTCATCATGGAGGGTTCACGGCGCATAATGCTCGGTTCAAACAACTACCTTGGGCTGACTTCCAATCCCGACGTTATTGCGGCGGGCGTGCGTGCACTCGAAAAATACGGCTCGGGCTGTTCAGGTTCGCGTTTTTTGAACGGCACGCTTGATTTGCATGTTCAGCTTGAGTCGGAGCTTGCTGATTTTTTGAACAAAGAAGATGTTATGACATTCTCAACGGGTTTCCAAAGCAATTTGGGCATCATCAGCGCGATTGCGGGTCGAGGCGATTACATTTTCTGCGATAAAGAAAATCATGCAAGCATTTATGACGGCTGCAAACTGAGCTACGCAAAGACGATTCGCTTCAACCACAGCGATATGGCACACCTTGAGACTGCGCTTCAGAGTGTTCCGCTTGAATCGGGCAAGCTTATTGTGACAGACGGCGTGTTCAGCATGGGCGGCGATATATGCAAGCTGCCCGAAATTGTTGAGCTTGCGCAAAAATACAAAGCGCGCGTTATGGTTGACGATGCTCACGGTCTCGGCGTTATCGGAAACGGCGGCAGAGGCACGGCAGATTATTTCGGTCTGACCGATAAGGTTGATATCATAATGGGCACCTTCAGCAAGTCCCTCGCTTCTCTCGGCGGCTATATGGCGGGCGATAAGCGCGTTGTGAACTATGTTCGCCATGCCTCGCGTCCGTTCATCTTCTGCGCAAGCATTCCGCCCGCAAACTGTGCAACGGCGATTGAGGCACTGCATATTCTCCGCAGTCATCCCGAAATGCCCAAGAGGCTTGTTGAACTTGCGGCTTATATGCGCAAAGGGCTGCTGGAACGCGGCATTGCCATACGCGACAGCATAACGCCGATTATCCCCATCTATACCTATGATGAAATGCGCACACTTCGCAAGGCAAAGGAATTGTTTGACGCGGGTGTTTATGTGAACCCGGTTCTGCCGCCCGCAACGCCTCCGGGAGAGAGTCTGCTCCGCACGAGCTATATGGCAAACCATACCGAAACGATACTTGACGAGGCTCTCGATATTATTGAGAGAATTGTAAAAAATGACTGATAACCCGAAAAGAATCGTACTTATCACCGGTGCTTCGGGCGGAATCGGGCTTGCTGCCGCAAAACTGTTCTTCGCCAAGGGAGACAGAGTGTACGGGTTGAGCCGCCGTCCGTGCCCGGAAGAAGGAATTGAGAGCATTTGCGCCGATGTTACGGATGAGGCTGCCGTCCGCAATGCGATTAAAACCGTTGTCAGCCGTGAGGGAAGGCTTGACGTTCTTATCTGCAATGCCGGGTTCGGAATTTCCGGTGCGGTTGAGTTCACAGCCTATGCGGATGCAAAACGCCAATTTGACGTTAACTTTTTCGGCACTTCCAACTGCATACGTGCGGCCTTGCCCGAAATGCGCAGGCAGGGGAGCGGTATGATAATCGTAACAAGCTCGGTTGCGGGAATGCTGTCCATACCTTTTCAGGCATATTACTCGGCATCAAAAGCTGCACTGAATTCGCTTGTGCTTGCAACGGCCAACGAAGTGCGTCCGTACGGGGTTCGCGTTGCGGCAATCATGCCCGGCGATATAAAAACAGGTTTTACTGCTGCAAGAACAAAATCGAATGCGGGCAGCTCCGATTATGCTGCACTTTCGAAATCCGTTGCAACAATGGAACGCGATGAGCAGAACGGCATGTCCCCCGATGTTATCGCGCGGTGCATGTATTCGGTGTCCCGCAAACGCAACCCGAAGCCGCTCCGCTCCGTCGGGCTGCAATACAAAGCCTGCTGCCTGCTCGGAAAGTTTCTGCCCTGTCGGCTGTCAAATTGGATAGTCGGCAAAATGTATGCATCAAAATAACAAACGGACATTAACGGTATTCAGCGTTGTTTGATACCTCAGCTGCGGCTGCAAAAAACAAAACCCGCCGACGGATGCTTGACGTCAGCGGGTTTTTAATAAACATAATTGCATGTGCCATGCAAGGGCATTTTCGCTCCCGACAGCGGCTTCCGTCAGAATCGGAAATAGATGAACGGATTATATCCGCTTGAAACGAGCGATGCAGTGCAGATAACAAGCGCAATCAGCACAAGCGCCGCATCGGCATAGCCGCACCACGCTCTGTTTTCGATTTTTTTATGAAGGTTGCTGACCAACGGGGTGGAGGCAATGATGGAAATTATCAGCACGGGAAGATAAGCAAGCACATAAACCAGTGCATCATGCGAAATCAAGCCGACACTGCCGCCGTTGAAAAGCGAAACAATGAAATCACGCATCTGCCCCATGTCCGTGAAGTCGAACAGAACCCATCCGAAGGTGAAAAGGAATATCGCATACAGGTGGGAAAGGAATGCGGGAGCCTTTTCAAGATATTTCCCGAGGAACAGTTTCTCGATTATGATGATAATCCCGAAATACACTCCCCAAAGCACGAAATTCCAGCTTGCACCGTGCCAAAGTCCGGTGAGCATCCAAACGATTGCGGTGTTAAGCAGGGTACGCGCAAGTCCGTGGCGGTTGCCGCCGAGGGGAATGTAGACGTATTCCCTGAACCATGTGGAAAGGGAGATATGCCATCTGCGCCAGAATTCGCTGATACTGCGGGAAATATAGGGGTAATCAAAGTTTTTGAGAAACTCAAACCCGAACATTCGGCCGAGACCTATTGCCATATCTGAATAGCCGCCGAAATCGAAATAGATATGCAGTGTATATGCAATGATTCCGACCCATGAACCGAGAACACCGTTGGCTGCGGAGCTTTCGCGGAGAACGTTCCAAAGAGCGATAAGCTGATTTGCAAGCAAAACTTTTTTTGCAAGTCCGACAGTGAAAAGCTTTATTCCGGAAGCAAACTGAGCAACGCTTTCGTGCCTGTTTTCAAGCTGATCCGCAATGTCGCGATAGCGCACGATCGGGCCTGCGATAAGCTGCGGGAAGAGTGCGACATATGTACCGAAATACACGGGGTTCTTTTGAACGGATGTGTCGTTGCGGTAAACATCGATAACATAGCTCATTGCCTGGAAGGTATAGAACGAAATGCCTATGGGCAGAGGTATTATCGGCGTTGCATAGCTGCGCATGAACGGAAAAACGGCTTTCAGCGTGTCAACAACAAAGCCTGTGTATTTGAATACGCCCAGCAGCGCAAGGTTCAGCACAACGGAAGCAACGAGTACAGCCTTGCAGCGTTTTTTGTTGTTTCGATATTTTCCGACAAGCAAACCGGCAAGCCAGTTGAACGCTATGGAGAATATCATCAAAAGCACAAAACTCGGTTCGCCCCAGCCGTAGAAAATAAGGCTGAGAACACAGAGGATTACGTTTCGATAAACGCGATTAGGCACTGCATAATACAGTGCCAAAGTTACAACAAGATAGATGAAGATGAACAGCAGACTTGAAAAAACCATCAGCCGATGTTCTCCTGCATGATTTTCATGAGAGCATTGTAGTCGTTGCCCGCAACCATGTAAACATAATTGCCGACGCGATGCACTTCCACAGGATCGAGTTTTGCGGTCTCGGCGGGTGCATATTCTTTTGCAACCTTGCGGAGCCTGTCAAGTCGATTCTGAAGAATACTTTGCAGTTCCTCGGCATATGCCGCATCGGAAACCTCAAAAATCGAAACTTCGCCGACTGTGACCGCATAGTTTTCTGACAGGTACATTGTCCACTGCGCAAGCTTTGTTTTATCGATTCCGTAAACCTCTTCAAGATCCCTCTCGGGCACTTTTGTCATTGACGGAAGCTGACCGGATTCAACAAGCTTTGTGTAAACCGCTTCAACATCCGCCTGCTTAGGCTGAGTTTCATTGCCTTTGCAGCCGATGAAAAGGAGCATAGCAAGAGCAAGAACGGCAGAGAGTGCAAAGGATACAGTGCGTTTCATTGTTTTTCCTCCATGATATCTTTTCGGATAATAAAACCCGAGGAGCATCTTTCTGTGTGTCGACCGAAATTGTATTGCACAAAGTCGGTCTGAATAATTCATAAACGGCAGTTCAAACGCTTGGATTATTCGAAAACAAGCTTTCCTTGACCGGTTATATGCCTTGCGGCAAGACTGCGAAGGACATCCGCCCAAACCGCATATGCGGAGTAGGTTTGATGAACGTAGTTGTCGGAGCAGTACTCCTTGGGGAGGAAGCCGCCCTCATCAATAAGATTGCTTGCGATATTAACAAATTCATAGCCGTTTTCGCGGCACATTTCGGCAAGCAGTTTGTTAAGTGCATAGATATTCTTGTTGTTCAGCTTTTCGCGCTCGCTGCCTTTGAACATATACATTGCACTGATAACGTAAATCTCCGTTTCGGGGCTTTCGCGGCGAATATTCGAAATGACTTCGGCATAGTTGTCCGCAGTGCCCTGAACACCCCAAATGGAAATGTCGTTCAATCCGAACAGAATGAAGACCTTTTTTGCGCCCATTTTCTTAACGGCATCCCAAATGTAGCATTGTTCTCCGCCGTAAATGGGATGCAGGCTGGAATCCGAAATCGGCTCAAGTGCATGTCCGACACCGTAGCTGCCTTCACAGAGGAAGCGCGTATTTCCGAAAAATTCGGGATTTTTTTCGAGCATGCGATTGTTATAGTTTTTCCAACCGATGGTGATTGAATCCCCGATAAACACGGCATCGGAAAACCAGCTTTCACACTCAGCATTACTTAAACCGTAAGTTTCCGTGGGCATTGTGTTGCGTGCGGGTGCGGTTTCACTGCCGAGGGACACGATACTTTCGTTATCCGGAGCTTCAGTCGGCGTGGGATTAATATCCGATGTTCCTTCCGAAGTGGGTACACTTGTGGATAAACCGCTGTTTGGGGTTGCACTGTCTGCGACCGAACCCTGTTGGGTTGCGGGAGCATCGGTTTGGTTGGGGGATGCGCTGCCGCCGATGTCGATAACGGGATCATCCGTTTTTTTGCATGCAAATAACCCCAATGCAAAAATACAGGCAAGCAGAACAGCAACAATTTTACCTAATTTCATAAAACTAAGCCTCGTAATATTGTATTTCGCGGCACTATGAAAGTGCGGTATGCATACCCGCAGCTGCCGCTTCTGTTGAAGAATTCTACCACATTGGTGCGGGCTTGTCAATTGCAAGCGCAATGCAGCTCACAAAATCCGAATTCGGTTGCTTTTTTGCCGCAAAATCAAATATCCCGAAACACCGAAATCCGATAAAAAAGATATCAGCCCTGCGCAATGATGCCTGCAATACCGGAGTCAAGCATTTCGGTCAGTTCCGCTCCCGATTCGCTCACAACATAATAAACATAGCAGCCGTTACGTTTAATCTGAGTGTTTTTAATCTTGTCATACTGCTCAATGCTGTAGCTTTTAGCGAGCTGAGCCTGTGCCTGAATTCGTGCCTTGAAGATTCGTTCAAGCGTTTTGGCATAGGTTTCATCAACGGCTTTGAATATTGCGGCTTCATCCGCCGATGACGAGGGGTTTTCTGCGATATAAAACACGGAGTCCTCAACCTTTTCCGCTTCGATTCCGAAAACGGGAAAGTAATCTTCGGTTGGAACGGCAGTCAGAGCCGCCATTTTGCCTGTGCTGCTGATTTCGTCAAAAAGCTGCTGCAAGGTCTTCGCACTGCTGTTTCCGGTGCATCCGAAGCAGATGCAGAATGCGAGCAGAAGTGATGCTGCGCCGATAAAAAGCATAATGCGTTCGGCTGTTTCGGAATGCTTTTTTGTTTTTTGATTCATTGTATTGCTGCCTATGTCCTTTCCTTGCTCAATCCAAAGTATTGAGCGATGTTAAAAACGGTTAATGCTGACATTGTTTAATGCTGCATCGTCACGCACCGCTGTTTGATACAGTGATGCGCACAGGCTTATCTTCCGTGCAGGTTTTCTGTGCGGTATCGGAAGTGCTGCCGAAATGCTCCGTGCTTCTTGAGTATCCGCGAACTATCGCATAACATGCACTGCTGCAAACTATGATATGTTCCTGCATGTCGATTCCGACTTCGTTGAGCAGAAGCCTGAGGCGCCGCGTATTTTCAATATCAAGCGCGGAGGGCTTCGGATCGCCGGACGGATGATTGTGCGCAATGATTATTGCATTCGATTTTTGTGCGAGTGCGATCTCAACAATTCGCCTTAACGAAAACGGCGTTTCGGAGCTGTTTCCCCGTCCCACAATTTCACTGTAAGTTACGGCGGATTTTGCGTTGAGACAAACCGCAAGGCAAACCTCCTCGCGTTCTTCCGCAATCAATGCACTGCAAAAATCCATTGCATCATCGGTATTTTTCAATTGTTTCCCGGCTGCGTCGGCAATTTTTGCGCGAAAATTGATATCGCCGACCAATTTAATCAAAATGGCCGTGCTTTGCGAAACCCCTTCTTCCGCAAGTTCGGAAAAGCTTGCTTCAAGCACTCCGCGGAGTGAACCGAAGCGGTTGACCAGACGATGTGCAAGCGGATTTACATCCCGCCGGGGAATGGCATAAAACAGCAGAAGCTCAAGCAGCTGATGATCCCTGAGAGCATCGCTTCCGTTGCTTTTGATATAGCTTTCACGCAGTCGCTTTCGGTGTCCCTCGTGAATATTGCTGCATGTTTTATCGCTCAAAACTGTTTCTCCGTAAGCACTGTCAAATTGTTTACTTTATGCTGCCGAAAGCGCGGCGGTTAATCCTGCTGCGCAGCAAGGCGAACGTATTCGCGCGCCAGAAGGCGCACACGTTCGTAATCTTCACTTTTTATTGCAGCTGCATTAAAAATCCCCGTGCTGATGCCGTATGCGCACGCACCCGCCTTTTTAAAGAGCAAAAGGTTTTCGGGTGTAACTCCGCCGACAGCCGCAACAGGAATATGTCTGAGAGGTGCTTTGATCGCTTTGAAGTATTCCACTCCGAGTGCACCGGCGGGGAACAGCTTCACAATATCCGCGCCTGCCGCATGAGCTGCCGTGATTTCCGTCGGCGTCATTGCGCCCGGAATCGAAATCAGCCCGCGCCGCTTTGTTTCCTTGATTATATAGCAGTCACTGTTCGGCGAAACAATATATTTCGCTCCCGCCTGTGCTGCAATGCTGAGCTGTTCAAGCGTCAGCACCGTGCCCGCGCCGACAGCCAGTACAGTGCCGAATCTGCGAACAAGTTTATCCAATGCTTCGCCCGCAATTTCGGGTGCAAGATTTTGTTCGAATGTAATTTCAACGGCTTTGATTCCGCCGCGTGCAGCCGCATCAACGGCGCGAAGCAGAGTGTCGCCGTAATTGCCGCGGGATATTGCAATGATGCCGTTTTCAAGTATTTTCTCAAGCGTGTTGTTCGAATCGATTTTTGCCATTGCTGCAACCTCTTTTATCATATGGGCAGATACGCCCGAATTTAACAAAAAGTTATTTATAACGGAACGGGATTGAAACGGCGTCACACAAGCCCGGCATATCCGTTTTGGCGCAAGCCTTCGTAAACGACGATTGCCACGGAGTTTGAAAGGTTGAGTGAACGCAGACCTTTTCGCATGGGAATGCGAATTGCATCCGAGCTGCGCCTTGAGAGCAGCTCCTGCCCGAGTCCCGCCGTTTCCTTTCCGAAAACAAGAAAATCGCCGGGCAGGAATTGCGCTTCGGCAAAGCTTGCTTCCGCATGGGTGGAAAGCAGATGAAACCGTGCATCGGGATGAGCCGCTTCAAGTTCTTCAAAGCTGTCATAATAGTAAATCTCAAGCTCGTTCCAGTAGTCCAAACCGGCGCGCTTCAAATACCTGTCATCAACGGAAAAACCGAGGGGACGAACAAGGTGCAGCCTGCAGCCGGTAACGGCACAGGTTCGGGATATATTGCCGGTGTTTTGCGGTATTTCCGGCTGAACCAAAACAATGTTAAACATACTCGTTAATCAGGCGATTTGTGTAAATCCCTGCAAAACATAGCGAAACTTTTTGAAAAGGAGCCGAGAAAAAAACGAGCAAGCATTTTTGGCGGGAACCTCCTTTAGGCGGTGTTTCGTTGATTTAATTAAAACCTTCTCGGTCGGTGCGGTCGCTCCCGCGCGGCACCGAAGATGCGGAACGGGAGCGGCGGCCGATGCGGGAAACGGTCCGAATAAGCAAATACGGAACGCTTCCCTAAAACAGTCCGAAATAAGCGGAATCGGCTTAAAAACCGCAGAAACGGAAAACAGTTATGACCTCAGAACCGCATCAAGACGGAATTTGAGAGCCTTCAAAATGGTATTCACTGCACGGTTGATGTCTTCATCAGTAAGCGTGCGTTCATCGGAACGGAGTTCGAAGCTGAATGCCATGCTCTTCTTGCCTTCGGGGATGCCCTTGTCGCCCGCTTCTTTGGGATAGTAGACATCGAATACCTTTGCGTTTTCAACAATAACCTGTGTCTTGGCTGTGTTGATGATGTCAATGACAGTCTGTGCTTCAATGTTCCTGTCAACAACAACCGCAATATCACGCGGCACGATCGGGAATTTGGGCAAAGGTCTGTATTTGCGTGAATTGTTTGTGTGCGCCGCAAGCTTGTTGAAATCGATTTCGGCAAGGTATGCGTTGCAGCTCAGGCCGAAATTCTTTTCAACGCGGGGGTGAGTGCAGCCCATTTCACCGATGACTTCGCCGTCAATTGAAACAACGGCTTTCTGGCCGGGGTGCAGATACGCTCCGCCTCCGCGCTCAAACCTTGCGTTCTCAATGCCGAGTATTTCGAACAGCTTTTCAATTATACCTTTAAGCGTGAAAAAGTTTTCGGCATTGCGGACATTTCCTGCACCGCCGTATGCGATAATGCCGAGCATCTTGCGTTCCTCGGGCAGATCGGGGTTGTTGAAGTGAACATTGCCGATTTCGAAGAACCTGCCGTGGCCGCTCTTTTTGTTGCAGTTTGTGCGCATCGTGCGGAGCAGGCCGCCGATGAGCGTTGTGCGCATAAGGCTTTGATCCTCGCCGAAGGGGTTTTGCAGGCGAACGGTGTTGCGCTTTTCGTCATTCTCCGGAATAAGCAGCAGATCATATTCCTGCGGAGATGTGAAATTGTAATTATAAAGCTCCATGAAGCCCATTGCAGCCATTGTATCCTTCACCCTGTCTTCAATTATGACGGAGCGGGAAAGCCTGCCTTGGAAGGAATCGCCGTGCATGAGCGTAGGCTCAATGTTATCGTAGCCGTAAAGCCGCCCGACTTCTTCCGCAATATCCCAGTCGGTTTCGATTCCGTCTTCAATATCCGTGCGGAAGTGAGGGACCTTGATACGCAGCTTGTTTTCACAAACCTCAGCGGGAATGCTGATGGTCGAAAGCAGCTCCGCCATGGATTCTCCGCTGAGTTTCGTGTTAAGAATACGGTTGATATGACAAACATCCGCATTCACGACTTTTTCGGAAATATCCGCATTGCAAACGTCGATCATGCTGCCGATGACCCTGCCGGCTCCGAGAATGTCAACAAGCTCAATCGCGCGGTTGACCGCAAGCTCCGCATTCACGGCTTCAACGCCCTTTGTGAACCTTGCGGAGGAGTCGGTTGAATGATGCAGCTTCTGCGTTGTGCGGCGAATGTTTGCTGCGTTGAACACCGCACTTTCGAACAGCGTGACCTTTGTATTTTCGGTGATTTCGGAATTCAGCCCGCCCATGACGCCTGCGATGCCGACGCCCTTATGCGGGTCGGCAATGAGCAGCATATCCGGTGTTACGGCGCGTTGTTTGCCGTCAAGCGTTGTTACGACCTCGCCCTCAACGGCGTTGCGAACAACAATATGCGCATCTTCAATGCAGGCAAGGTCGAATGCATGCATCGGATGACCGTATTCGAGCAGAACATAATTTGTGATATCAACAATATTGTTTATCGGACGGATTCCCGAAAGCTTCAGACGCAGCTGCATCCATTTCGGTGAGGGCTCGATTTTCAAATCGGTCACAACCCTTGCGCAATAGCGCGGGCAAAGGTTGGGATTGAGCACGGTGACCTTTGCATAATCCGCCGCACTGCCGCTGCCGGCAACGGGTTTGATGACAGGTTCGTGGAATTTCTGACCGAGAGCACTCGCAGCCTCGCGGCAGAGGCCGATAATGCTTTGACAATCGGGGCGGTTGGGCGTGAGTTCAATATCGAAAATGACATCGTCAAGCCCGAGCGCTTCCTGAATGCGCATACCGTTTGTGTATTTTGTGCCGTCGTTCAGAATCAGAACGCTGTCCGCACCCGCGCCCTCGTATTCAACATCGTTGATGCCGAGTTCCGCACCGCCGCAGAACATTCCGCTGCTCAGCACACCGCGCATCTTTGTGGGCTTTATTTCCGTGCCGTCCGCAAGGATCGCGCCGTCCAGCGCAACGGGAACCTGACAGCCTTCGTACACATTAGCCGCATTGGTAACGATAACAAGTTCGTTTTCCGCGCCGATATCGATATTGCAAACGCGCAGCCTTTCCGCATTCGGGTGCTGCTCAATATGCATTATTGTGCAGACAACAACATTGCTGACCTTCATTTCGGGAATGATATCCGCAACCTCGAATCCGCGCAGGAGCATTTTTGAAGCAAACTCTTTGTGTGTTACGTTATAGTCAACATAATCTTTCAGCCATTTAAGCGGTAGTTTCATTATTTTGCCCTCCTTAATTACAGCTGCCTGAGGAAACGCGCATCGCCTTCGTAAAGCAGGCGAATGTCGCTGATGCCGTATTTCAGGCACGCAACGCGGTCAACTCCGACGCCGAATGCAAGCGCGGACCATTCGTTGGGATCGAGTCCGCAGTTTTGAAGTTCATGCGGGTTTGTGATGCCGCAGCCCATAATCTCCATCCAGCCCGTGCCCTTGCAGGAGCTGCATCCTTTTCCGCCGCAGATCGTGCAGGAAATATCAACCTCGGCAGAAGGCTCCGTGAACGGGAAATAACTCGGGCGGAGGCGTGAGCGGACGTTCTCGCCGAAAACGGCCTTAACAAAAGTGTCGATAGTGCCTTTCAAATCGGCAAATGTCAGGTTTTTGTCAACAACAAGCCCTTCAATCTGCATGAAAACAGGGCTGTGGCTTGCATCGGGCTCGTCAACGCGGAAAACTCTTCCCGGAATAACAAGGCGGAACGGGGGCTCAAGCGTCATAAGCGCGCGCGCTTCGCAGGGGGATGTGTGCGTGCGCAGCAGAACCCTGTCGTTGATGTAGAAGGTATCCTGCATATCCCTTGCGGGGTGATCCGGCGGAAGGTTCAGCTTTGTGAAGTTAAAATCGTCATATTCGATTTCGGGCCCTTCAAAGGTTGTGAAGCCCAATCCAACAAGCGCATCGCGGATTTCGCGATATACCTTGGTAAGCGGGTTGAGCTTGCCGGACGGCAGCTCGATAACGCCCGGAAGGGTAACGTCAACGGTTTCGTCTTCAATGCGCTTTTGCTCTGCAAATGCATCAAGCATTGCTTTTCGTGCTTCAAGTGCTTCGGCAATGGACTGTTTAACCTCATTGGCCGCTTTGCCGAGCTGCGCGCGCCTTTCGGCAGAGAGTTTGCCCATTGTGCGCAGAATAGCCGTCAATGCGCCGTTTCTGCCCAAAACGGAGGTGTTCAGTTCGGACAGATCTTCTTCGCTTTTGATGTTCTCAAGCCGCTTAAGCGCGTCCTCACGGATTTTTGCAAGTTCGTCAAGCATTTTGTTTTTCTCCTTTATTTTTCAAATCAAAGAAATTTGTTCCGCAAAATAAATCAAGCGCATCCGTCCCTGAGGGACGAGTGCGCTTTTCTCGTGGTACCACCCTGTTTCACAGCCCGAAACGTGCCGAATGCATCCGCGAAATTGCGTTCACAAACAGCAACAGTCCAAGGTTGCCTCAAAAAGACTTTATCGGGTCTGACGCGGCAGCGACTACACATATGCCCCGATCCAAACCCGATTTTGTCCGTGAATGAACCCGAAAAGTACCGACGGACATAGCACAAATCTCAGATTTGGAAGACAAAACTTCACCGCTGCGGCTCCGGAGCGAACTTTATGAGCTTTAATTGCGGCTCGCTCCCAGCAAATGCGAACCTCTCTTGGGCAACCGCCGCTCTTTTCTCCATCAAAGCCAAATTTAATTTGATGAAGATTTTAACACTTATTTTTGGCAATGTCAACCCAAATTAATAATATAAAATGCAAACATAAACAAGTAAAGAAAATATATATAACTTTTTTAAAAATAATGCTTGACAACCGCTTCCGTGCGTGGTATCATAGCTCCTGCATTGTGGAGCGAGAGTTCCAAAGGCAATGACCATCGCGGGGTGGAGCAGTCGGTAGCTCGTCGGGCTCATAATCCGAAGGTCGGGGGTTCAAGTCCCTCCCCCGCAACCATTTCAATTGCGGTCGTGCATCAGCCCCTCCGCACGAATACGGCGGCATAGCTCAGCTGGCTAGAGCATTCGGTTCATACCCGGAGTGTCATCTGTTCGAATCAGATTGCCGCTACCAAACAAAGGAAGCATTCGTTCGATTGCTTCCTTTTGTTTTGCAAAATGAATTCCGTTGCTCTTTCAGCAAAAAAATGCAAAGGGTGAAAAATGAACGAAAGAAAAAGCAGCAGCGCAAAGAGAATGAATAAGGTATGCATTCTGTCAGCGATTGAACAGTTTGTAAAGAAAAATACCGTAATGGTTATTGCGCTTTCGGCTGCGGTCATAACCATGTTTTTTGTGCCTCCGGATAAGCTTTATTCGGGGTATTTCGATTTCAAAACTCTGACATGCCTGTTCTGCGTGCTTGCGGTTGTGTGTGCGCTGAAGAACATTAACTTTTTTTACATGCTGGCACGCAAAATAGTTCGGCTTTTTAAAAACGCCCGCATGAGCGTGCTTGCCCTTGTGTACATAACTTTTATCGGTTCCATGCTGATAGCAAACGACATGGCTCTGCTGACGTTTTTGCCGCTGGGATTTTTTGTGCTCACAACAACGCACAAAGAAAAATACATGGCATTCACTTTCATAATGCAGAATATAGCCGCAAACCTCGGCGGAATGCTGACTCCGTTCGGAAATCCGCAGAACCTGTATCTTTACACAAAGTTTGAAATCCCGAACCTTGAGTTTATGCGTATCATGGCACCGCCTTTCGTTTTTTCGGTCGCTCTTATCACGTTTTGCTGTCTGATATTTGTAAAGCCGGAACCGCTGGAGCTGAGCGATGAAAAGTTTCGGCTTCCGCCGGTGCGTCTTGCGGTTTACCTTGCGCTTTTTGCGTTGGCAATTGCGATAGTTTTCAGAGGAATTCCGTATTGGATAGGCTTGGTTATAATACCGGCTGTTTTGCTTGCGGCGGACCGAAAGGCACTGCTCGCAGTTGATTGGCCGCTGCTGCTGACATTTGTATTCTTCTTTATTTTTGCGGGAAATATGAGCAGAATAGGCATCGTTCGGCAGTTTCTGTCGGGGCTTTTGGAGCGGAACACGCTTGTGTTCAGTGTTCTTTCGTGCCAGTTCATAAGCAATGTTCCGTCCGCAATTCTGCTTTCACAGTTCACGGAAAACTATGCGGATCTGCTTGTCGGAGTAAATATCGGCGGCGTCGGCACACTCATTGCATCGCTTGCAAGCCTCATCACTTTCCGTGAATATGTAAAGCATAATCCCGGAAAATCAGGAGCATATGTAAAAGAGTTTTCCCTGTTTAATTTTTCCTTTCTCATATTGCTGACGGGGTTCATGCTTCTGCTTAAAACCGCCGCGCAGCACGGCTCTTAAAAAAGTCGCTTAAATGTCACAAAAACAAACAGCCCCTTCCGATGTCGATGCATTCGGAAGGGCTGTTTATGCATACTTTGCGTACTGTACAGTTGATTGGAACAATACGGTGAATGTCTGGATACTCACCCCGCACCGTTTCGCCGCAAACTCACGGCCGCGGGCGGATTCCGTCGCCTATTTGCGATGAAACGATCGCATGAAGGTCTATGATGAACCAATCTCCGATAATTATTTTGCTCTTTTCAACAAAGCCGGAACGGTGTCCGATTCGAACATAGTACCAGTCCCCGATTTCAAACCAAACGCGGATCTGTGCACCGGCATTGAGTGACACGATTTCGGCTGCATATTGAGAAGGGGAGGTACGAAGGGCGGCCGCTTCGGTTGTTTTTGCCTCGCAGACTCTTTGCTGCGCAGCAATGGGCGACGGGAAAAGCTTAACATCGATATAATCGCCGCGAACATGGCCGAGTTTGCCGTCTGCAATGCAGCAAATCCAACCGTTAACGGCATTGATAACGTCAACATGCGTGCCCGTGTTGAACTTGCCCAAACTTGTGAATGATGCGGAGGGACCGGAACGAAGGTTGACATTGGTCGTGTTGAACTCGCCGTATGCTTTGATATTAAGGCTGTATGCAAAAGGACGCTCGGGATTCAGCTCGCAAACATCGGTAAGCTTCATTTTCCCATAGTAAAATTTAAGCACCTGCTGATACGTCTGACCCTCACGCGCCCGCGCCTGAGCACCGTATTGCGACATTCCGAGGCCGTGCCCGTAGCGGCAGAAATAGATGTTGTAACCGGTGCTCGTCGGTTCTCCCCAGTACATCTTATAATTTTTTGTAAAAACACCTTCAGCTTTCAACCTGTCGGCTGAAAACCCGAAGGAAACTTCCTGCTCGCCGCTGCCGGTGCCAACAAGAATACGCACATCAACATTCGCCATGTTGCGTTCGCAGTTTTCGAATTTCGGTGTGTTCACATCCGTTTCAAGAATTGAAATGAGCCGAACGGAAGAACCGACAATTTTTTTCGCCTCCCTGCAAAGGAGGGCGTTAAATGCTTCGTTGTCGGATATTTCTCCGTATGTAATTTCAAGATTCTGCCTGCAGGCAGGATTGGCTTCATAAAAGTCAATGTCATCAAGACGGATTTCATACAGCGGGTCAAGCGAATCATATCCGAAAAGGTGTGACGGCAAAGCGGTCTCTCCGCCGTTTGTTGCGCCGTAAAACGCAAGCGGGATTTCGTTATCGACAGACAGAATGACGCCCGTTGTTTCAACGCAGGCACGCATACATTTTTCGTAGCCGGGTTTATAGCCGCGATAACCCTGATAGTTAAACGAATCGGTTATATCATAATCATCACCGGGCATGGTAAAGCCGAATGCATAGGTTCTTGAGGCGACCGCCTGGCATTTGAGTGATTCGATGGGGCAGGACTCGCTCATTTCGTAAGGCACGATGCCATAGAGATAATGCGCCGTCGGAATATTGTTGATGACTCGGAGCGTTCCGTCATCATTGATGCGGAAAACAAGGTTGCCCAAGTATTTCCTTTCGTTTGCGTTTCCGCTGCAAAAGAGCTGGAGCCAACCGGCGGATTCGTTGTAATTCACGCGCATGAGCGTTATTTCGGAACCCCGATAAACGGTCGAACCGCCCGAACTGAGCGTAATTTTACCGTCTTCAACGGTGACGGCAGCTGTGCGGGGGGAGCTTTCGCTGCCGACAACAGCACGCATATTTTCCGCAACATAATATGCGCCGCAAAGCTCAAGGCGAACACTTGCCGTTTCTCCGACGGACAGCTTGACATTTATAAACGAAAAATCAGAATTTACACTTCTTCGCACATCGCGCTTCAGTTTCGGAACACCGTCGGCAGTCATAGGAATGCCGTTGGCATCCATAGGAATGCCGCTCGAGAATGCTTGTTCATCGTTCGAACGGAGATTATCGGCTGCTCTGCCGGTTTGGGTTTTGGCAAAGTCCGCCGTAAAGCTCGCGGCTGTCGATGCTGCCGCAGGCAGTGCCGCGCCGAGTGCGATCGCGGCAAAAAGAAGCACGGAGATCGACGATGAAATAAACCTTTGCAGTCGTATTTTGTTGTTATTCATTAAAACTTATCCTCCTTTTTCGTTCAAGAATTGTGCGAACGGCCTCCGAAGCAAGAGCAAGCCCGAACGCTCCGGGAACAAAGGGTACGCTTGCGGGTGCGTTCAGCTTCATATCCGGATCCGGAACGGGAATGACGGGTGTTTTCGGCTCTTCAACGGAATAAACAACTTTGAGTTTTTTTATACCGCGCTTGCGCAATTCTCTGCGCATAACGCGGGAAAGCGGGTCGATGCTTGTTTCAAAGATATCCGCAATGCGAATTTTGTCCGGCTCAAGTCTGTTGCCCGCACCCATGCTGGAAAGAATCGGAATGCCGCATCGTGACGCTGCCTCAATGAGTGCGATCTTTGCCGTGACATTATCCACGGCGTCGATGATTATATCGGCGTCTGCGGGAATCAGCTCTTCCGCATTTTCACGCGTCACAAAACAGTCGAATGCTTCGGTGATGCAGTCCGAAACATCCGCAATATGAAGACTCATCGCTTCAACTTTTTTCATGCCTACGGTGGATTTTTTTGCACAAATCTGCCTGTTCAGATTGCTCGGCTTGACCTTGGCCGAGTCAAAAATTGCAATTCGGCCGAGGCCGCAGCGAACCAATGCATCAACGCAGTGCCCGCCGACTCCGCCGACTCCGAAAACCGCCGCCTTGGATTCGAGCAGGATGTTTTCTGCATCCTCACCAAGCAGCATTGCCGTTCTGTAAAAAGTTTCTCTCATTCCGAACCCGTATCTCCGAATACCTTTGTATCTCGACTGTTCAGCCGCTTTGGGTTTTTTAGGGCAAATGCACGAGCATTGCCCGCCTGTTAAGCAACATTATATCAAATCGGCACGAATACTGCAAGCTTTTGTCAATGCAGGCGTGTTTTGAAAAAAGCAGCTTTACCTGTCGCCTCGTTTTATGGTATCATTCTTTCAAAGGATTAAAATTTTGAACAGAAGGAAGGGAAAACATGGCGGCAAGAATAGTGCATCACGCGGCAGCGGAACGGTTATTGAAATGCGTTGAATTTAAAAACCCCGACAGATTTCGCTTCGGCATAATAATGCCCGACTCGGCAGGATGGTCTTCGGAAGAGAGCAAAAAGGCACATTTTTTGAAGTTAATTTGCAGCGGCACAAAAAAGACTTACGATTTAACAGCATTCCGCAGCAGATTCGGACGGAAGGTGATGACAGATGACCTTTATTTGGGCTATTACCTGCATCTTGTTCAGGACCTGCTTTTTCGCGGCTTTATTTACGGGAAATATAATTGGGATCCGCACACCGACGGCAACATAGACAGGCTTCACGATGATTATCGAAAAGCAAATACATACCTGTCAAAAAGACATGGTTTGACTTTCAATATTGTTTTGCCGGAGAATTTGAACGCAGAAGAGCTGAGTCATATTGCGGAATTTAAACCGCGGGAGTTCCTTGCGGAAATGTATTCGGATTATAAACAAAACTCCGGAGATTTAACGAAGGAGTCCCCCGCATTCTTTTTTACGGGCGAAATAGCGGATGAATTCATTGAAATTGCAGTTGACGGCTGTTTAAATGAGCTGAATGCTCTTCAAAAAGGCGTTTCCGCGATTAATGAAACTTTGCTTGCATTTGCATGGTAACATATCGAAAAATGATTATTTTAAAAATGTTGAATACATGCAGCGGCAAAGGCAGATGCTGAACAAAAAAGAACGGAGAAAAAACTGTGGAAGATACGGTGTTTGAAAAAATTTATAAAGTAGTTCGCAAAATTCCGCGAGGCAAAGTTGCAACCTACGGGCAGATCGCTGCTCTTGCGGGCAATCCGCGCTGGGCACGTGTTGTAGGCTATGCCCTGCATGTAAATCCGGACCCCTCCGAAATTCCATGCTATCGCGTTGTGAACAGGCAGGGCAAAGCTTCTGCCGCATTTGCTTTCGGCGGTGAAAACATGCAGATTCAGCTGCTTTCCGCAGACGGGGTTGAGTTTGTTGACGGGCATGTGAACATGGAAAAATATCTCTGGCGGCCGGACGGGGACGAAAAATAAACCGAAACCGAAGTCTGCATGCCCGTGAACCGAACGCAGCAGGTGTTCACGGCACACCTTATATTCATACCGTGCCTCCCTTCTGCATAAACCGTTAACGGGAAATCCAAAAACGGGCGCAAAACGCGAAAGGAAGGCAAACATGGAATACAGACGCAGACGAAAGAACACAAGGCGCAGGCGCGGGGGATATCAGGCATATTCCGCAGCCGGCGGACGCGGAGAGAGCGGGGGAGGCTTCGGGTTGCTGATACTCCTGCTGCTGATGGGCGGTATTATTTATGTTTTATTTGCAACTTCGGTCGGCTCATGGCTTACGGAAAACGTTTTCGGCAGAAAACACGGCGGGAATACGCTCGCAACCACCGAACCCGCGGCGGCAACCCCGGGCCTGAGCTTTTCAAACCCGCAAACGCAAAAAATGCATTTTTCGGGGCTGGACATGTATGCACTGCGGCTCGGCAGTTTTGAATCCGATGCCGAAGCAAGTGCACTCAGTGCCTCCGTGCGTGCACTCGGAGCGGCAGGCTGCATTATCGACAACGGGGACGGAAGCGTTTCGGTTTTTGCCTCGGCATACACAACGGAAGCGGGTGCCGAAAGCGTTCGAAAACGCCTTGTTGAACAGGGGTACAAGGCGGAAATCGTGCCCTTTGCATGCGAACCCGTCGAAATTGAGGTCACGGCAGAAGCGGAGCGCTTGGACGGAATTGCGGAAGCGGTCGGGTTTTCGTTCGGAATAATTAATGATTTAAACAACGAAGTGATAAATTACGACACAGCCGAACGCGGCATTGAATACGGAAAGGCCATCGGGAGCGAATTGCTTGAAAACATCCGAAGCCTGCGTTCCGCATTGAACGGCGTGCACGACGGCAGAGGTGTCATGGATGCGCTGGATGAGTACTATATGCAGCTCACCGCACTTGTAACAGCCTTCAATTCGGCAGAAACGCAAAATCGCGTTGAACTGAGCGGATTGCTGAAAAATTTGCAGATAGGCGCAATTAAAGCCTATACGAATATGCTCAATGCAGTTGCAGACATGTAAAAAAAAGAATAAAACACTCCCCCCGCGGTACGCTGCGGGGGGAGATTTAAATCGTTGATGTATACCTGCAATCGTGTATAATATAACTGAAGTTTTCCCTTGCGAAACCTGTGGATTTATAGTAAAATTCAAATATTTATTAGGGAAATGCGGTGCGGATCTGCTGCAAGCCCAAAAAGGCTTTGATTTGCAAGCTTTTTTTGAAAAATCGGCACTTTTGCTGCGCACAACCCGAAAACACGGAGGGCGTTCGGCATGAAACTTTTGGAGGAGCGCATTGCGCGCGAGGGAAAGGTTCTTCCCGGCAATGTTGTAAAGGTTGACGGATTTTTGAACCACCGCGTTGACGCTGCTTTTTTGGGCAAGCTGGCGGATGAATTCATTGCTCATTTTGACATAAACGGACTGACGGCGGTTATGACTGTCGAAGCGTCCGGCATTCCGCTTGCAACGGTTTGCGCCGAAAAGATGGGTGTGCCGATGATATTTGCAAAAAAAGCAAAGAGCGACAATATTGAAGGCGGACTTTTTAAAAGCGAAATCATGAGTTATACTTACAAAAAGAAAGTTACACTCATTGTTTCCGCAGAGTGGCTGCATCCGGGAGACAGAATCCTGATCATCGATGATTTTATGGCGCGCGGCGAAGCAATGCGCGGGCTTGTTGCGATCATTGAACAGGCCGGTGCGGAACTTGTCGGCATCGGCATTGCGGTTGAAAAAGGCTTCCAGGGCGGCGGCGATGCGCTGCGCGCAAGAGGTATTGATTTATATTCGCTTGCAATAATCGAAGAGGCAACGCCCGACGGAATCCGTTTCCGTGAACAGTAAATTTGCGGAAACAACATCTTGTTTACAACAAAATGGTTTATATAAGGAATACTATATGGAGAGAATTGTAATCATCAATTTCGGAGCGCAGTATAACCAGCTCATTGCACGCAGAGTGCGTGAAGCAGGGGTTTACAGCGAGCTCCTGCCGCCGGATTCCCCGATCGAAAAGATCAAAGGCGACGGTCTGTGCGGTATTATTCTGTCCGGCGGGCCGGACAGTGCATATCTTGAAGGCGCACGAACCTGCTCCGACGAGCTGTTCAATCTCGGCGTGCCCGTGCTTGGCATCTGCTACGGAATGCAGCTTATGTGCCAAAAACTCGGCGGCAAAGTCGGCTCCGCTCCGACGCGTGAATACGGCAAAACACCCATGCATTTCAAACGCAGCCCACTGTTTAAGGACATGCCCGATTCAATAACATGGATGAGCCATAACGACTCCTGCCTTGTTTGCCCTCCCGGTTTTGAAATTATTGCAAGCAGCGATAATTGTGAAATCTGCGCGTTCGCAAACGAAGAGCGCAGGCTGTACGGCGTTCAGTTCCACCCCGAGGTTAACCACACCGAATACTGCAAGCAGTTTTTCCATAATTTCGTGTATGAGATCTGCGGCTGCAAGGGCGGCTGGTCAATGGCAAACCTTGCAAATCAGCTCATTGAAGAAGTGCGCGCAAAGGTCGGAAACGGCAGAGTGGTTGCGGGCCTTTCGGGCGGCGTTGATTCTTCCGTTGCCGCAACCCTTGTGCATAAGGCGATCGGCGACAGGCTGACCTGCATATTCGTTGATCACGGCCTTCTTCGCTTGAACGAGGCGGAGGAAGTAATGGGCTTCTATCGCAACGAAATCGGCCTGAATGTTATCGAAGTCAATGCAAAAGATCGCTTCCTTTCAAAACTTGCAGGCGTTACGGAACCCGAGCGCAAGCGCAAGATAATCGGCGAAGAATTCATTCGCGTTTTTGAAGATGAAGCAAAGAAAATCGGCGCGGACTACCTGCTTCAGGGCACGATTTATCCCGATGTTATCGAAAGCGGCGCAGGCGGAGCATCCGTGATTAAAAGCCATCATAATGTCGGCGGCCTGCCCGAAGATATTGCATTCAAAGGCCTTATAGAACCGCTCCGCATCCTCTTCAAGGATGAGGTTCGCCTCCTCGGCGAAAGTTTGAACATGCCCGCTCCCCTTGTATGGAGGCAGCCCTTCCCGGGTCCCGGGCTTGCGATCCGCATCCTCGGCGACATTACCGACGAAAAGCTCGACATCCTGAGAAGGTCCGACTTTATCCTCCGCGATGAAATTGCGAAAGCAGGTCTTGACCGTTCGATTTGGCAATATTTCACGGTATTTACGGGAATACGCTCAGTCGGTGTTATGGGCGATCAGCGCACCTATGACTACGCAATCGGCGTTCGCGCGGTAACTTCGACCGATGCAATGACGGTCGAGTTTGCAGAGCTCCCCTATGACCTGCTCCGCACAATCAGCAACAGAATTATTGCCGAAACGCCCCACGTTAACCGCGTAATGTTCGATATTACGGATAAACCCCCGGGAACGATTGAGTGGGAATAAGTAAAAAGTGGATATGAGGGCCCGCAAACCCTTGAAAATACTGACTTTTTGATTTTTCAAATTCCCATTTGATAGCAGATTGATAGCACTCGTCAAATCCCGATTTATTGAGTTTGAAAAGAAAAATCGGGTGGCTTGCGAGTAGCCTGAAAATCCCCATCTTTTTATTCATAAGTAAAAGGTCTAACTGATTTTTGCTGATCAGTTAGACCTTTTTTATTTTGCTCTCATTTATCTGAATTTTCTGATTTTGTGCAACAAACGGTCTCTCCCGTGGCCTACAAGTGAGAGGTTCAGATCAGACCTTCCGGAGGTACCTTGGCGTGGATCTGGTTGCTGTCGTACTCCGGGTAGTGGTAACGCCAGCGGTCGTACTCCTCCTGGGAGATCTCACCGGCCTCCAGTTTGGCCGCCTGTTCCCGCCAGGCCCAAAGCATTTCGTGCAGCCGGGCAGCATCCTTGTTTTTGCGAAAATCTACCTGCAAGGCAAGCTCACCGTCCTGCTCCGTGATCTTCAAACCGTAGTTATCCTCCAGGGTAAACAAGGTGTGCATGAGCCCCACATAGGAGTCTATATCCGGGACAGAGAGTGCATGGGGCGAGACATCCAGTACCTGGGCCAGGGCAGCAGTTAGGTCCGCCTTAGGGGTTCTTGATCCTGTTTCGTACTGTGCCAGGCGCACATCGGCAGACTTCTCCGGGAAGCCCAGCGCCATGCCGAGATATTTTTGTGTCATCCCCCGCATGAGACGGAAAAAGTGAATTCGTTCGCCAATCGCCATACATCCAGCTCCCATCTATGGTTGTCCTTATATGCAACATAGCATATTTGCTTAGTTTTGTCAAGATAATCTAAACAAATTTATTTAATAATATTTCTTCCAAAAGGCTTGAACTAAGCTTATATGTATAGTATCATAAGAATGCTAAGCGAATAAGCTTAGATAACATAGCGCATCAAATGGCCCGCCAGATTTTTGGTTGCGAAACGGAGAAAAAGTGGCGGACATAAGCAAGGAGGCATTTATGAAGCACAACACTTTTAGGCAGCAGTCACCAACAACAAGGAAAGGAAGGTATTTACGATGGCAAACCAGATTTTTATGCGCGTCAATGAAGTGGCCGAGGAGCTGGGGGTATCCGTGCCCTACGCCTACAAGCTCATCCGGCAGATGAACGAGGAACTGGCGAAAACCGGCTGCATCACCATCTCCGGCCGAATTGACCGCAAGTTCTTCCACGAGAAGTTCTATGGCACGAGAACCGAGACGACTAGAAAGGGGGAGTAATTATGGCAGCGTTCAAGAACAAGAACAACGGCACCTGGTATGTGCAGTTCCGCTACACCGACTGGAAGGGTGAGCGCCAGCAGAAGCTCAAGCGTGGTTTTGCCACCAAGCGAGAAGCGCTGGAGTGGGAACGAGAGTTCCTGATGGAAAAGCAGGCCGATGTGAATATGACCTTTGAGAGCTTCGTCGCTCTCTATGAGAGGGACATCAAGCCCAAGCTAAAGCTCAATACCTAGCTTACCAAGGAGAGCATCATCAAAAAGAAGATCCTGCCCTATTTTGCCAAGCGGAAGCTGTCGGAGATCACGGCCAAGGACATCATGCGCTGGCAAAACGAGATCCGGGAAATGCGGGACTGTCACGGCAAGCCTCTATCCAAAACCTACCTTAAGACGGTTCACAATCAACTTAGCGCCATTTTCAACCACGCTGCCCGATTTTACGGTCTGAATATCAACCCGGCTCGGCAAGCGGGCAACATGGGGGTGGAAGAACGGAAAGAAATGCTGTTCTGGACCCGAGAGGAGTACACCAAGTTTTCCGAGGCTATGATGGACAAGCCGTTGTCTTTCTACGCCTTTGAAGTCCTGTACTGGTGCGGTATCCGAGAGGGTGAGCTGCTGGCCCTGACCCCGGCGGACTTTGACTTCGAGAAACGCACCCTCACCATCAACAAGTCGTACCAGCGGCTCAACAAGCAGGATGTCATTACCACCCCCAAAACGCCCAAGAGCAATCGGGTGATCCAGATGCCTCAGTTCCTGTGTGATGAACTCCAGGACTACCTCAGGCAGCTCTATGGGGTGGAGCCGGATAGCCGGATGTTTCCCGTCAGTAAAAGCTATCTCCACCGGGAAATGGACCGAGGCTGTAAGCAAACCGGAGTAAAACGCATCCGCATACACGATTTGAGACATAGCCACATCAGTTTGTTGATCGACATGGGCTTTACCGCCCTGGCCATCGCGGAGCGTGTGGGGCATGAGAGCATCGACATCACCTACCGCTACGCTCATCTGTTCCCCACCCGCCAGGTGGAAATGGCCGACAAGCTGGATTCACTGAAAGATGAGAAGGGAGTGTAAGAAAATGTCCAAGAAGAACTATGACAACCACAACCGCTGGAGAAACAAGACGGTGGCCTTCCGGGTGTCGGCGGAGGAAGATCTCCAGCTGGAAACCCTGGTGAAGCTCACCGGCCTGACCAAGCAGGACTATATTATCCGGCGGCTGCTTTGCCGGGATGTGGTGGTCCAGGGTAACCCCAGGGTTTACAAGGCCCTGCGGGATCAGCTGGCCGCTGTGCTGGACGAGCTTCGCCGGATCGAAGCCGGACAGGGTGTGAACGACGAGCTACTGGACACCATCCAGATGATTGCCACCATTATGAATGGGATGCAGGAGGATTTTGCCTATGACCGATGAGAAAAAGAAAATGACCGCCCAGGGCTCATCTGTTGGCGCAGATGATGGGCAGTCAATCTCTCAAAATTCCAAGACCACTATACCAGACCCAGACAAAAAAAGCAATTCCCCGGAAAGAGATTTGGAGGAACTTTACCGAAGAATGCGCCGCATGAGCGACCCGGCCTATCTGCATACTGTGACCCTGGACGAGCTGATGGATAATGTGTTCGAGGGCAAGTCCGCGGTGATTGAAAACCTGCTCTACACAGGAGCGTACATTCTTGCCGGAGCGCCCAAAATCGGTAAGTCCTTTCTGGTGGCGCAGATCGCCCACCATGTCAGTACCGGGCAGGACTTGTGGGGCTACAAAGTCCACCAAGGAACCGTCCTCTATCTTGCTCTGGAAGATGACGAGAGCCGTTTACAGCGCCGGATGTTCCGAATGTTCGGAGTGGAGGGGACAAGCTCCCTCCACTTTGCCACCAACGCTAAGATGATCGGCGGTGGCTTGGATGAACAGCTGGAAAAGTTCGTCCGGGAACACAGTGACACCAGACTCATTATTGTAGATACCCTGCAAAAAGTCCGGGAGGCGGTGAGCGACAGCTACAGCTATTCCAGCGACTATGAGGTGATCGGCAAGCTGAAGCAATTTGCTGACCGATATGGCGTCTGCGTCCTGATCGTTCACCACACCAGAAAGCAGCCTGCGGGGGATAGCTTTGAGATGATCTCGGGCACCACCGGCTTGCTAGGCTGTGCGGATGGGGCACTCCTGATGCAGAAGGAAAAGCGGACGGATAGCAGGGCCACCTTGGAAGTGGTAGGCAGAGACCAGCCGGATCAGCGGTTGTATCTGAGCAAAGACCAAGAGAGCCTAGTTTGGGATCTTGATCGTGCGGAGAATGAGCTTTGGAAGCAGCCTCCAGACCCGATACTGGTAGCCGTAGCGAAGATCGTATCTGCTGACAACCGGGAATGGGAAGGAAGTCCTACCGAGCTGGCACAGGCAATTCAGACGGATATGGCGGTGAACCGGCTTACGAAGCATCTGAATGTGAATGCCAGCCGCTTGCTGGAGGAACATCATGTAAAGTACGAGAACAAAACCAAGCACGCCGGGCGGCGTATCTGGCTGACCTACATGGTGGTGGAAGCACCTGCGTTTGAAGTAATCGAGTAAAGCGCAACGCTCGCAACGGTCGCGACGGTGTTTTGAGGGGTACTCCCAGCACCGTTGCGACCGTTGCCACCGTCGCGGAAAGGAAAAACCAGGGTGGTATTTTGCCACCTTGGCTTCTAAGGGACTTAGCAAAAAGGGGTGAGCGATTCACGCCCCTCTACGCCCCAAAACAGGGCACCGGGTACAGGGGCAAAAAGCGTTCGCAGAACGCGCAGCCGCAGAATGAAATTCTGTGTTCAAAAGGGGCTTGGGGGCGTTGCCCTCAACAAGCAGACGGCAGGAAATGTGAGTGTGTATTAACACACTCATTGCTTGCCGGATTTGTGTGTGGCTATCCACACGCATTGCTTGCTAATGTCCAAAACAACCGAAACCGCCTTTGCGCCGCTGCGGAAAATCAACCAAAATTTAAGCATTGGGAGGTAACGAGTATGAGTAAGATTTTGTCCTGTGAGTTCAACCTGGACACCGCCTGTGTGGAGCTGCATCTGGCGGATGGGACGCTGCTCTCCATCGACTGCACGGCCGTGGAGAACGAGGTGGCAAACAGTATGTACCAGCGGTCGGAGCTGGACTGGCTAATCTGCAACGATCCGCTGGCCTATGCCGAACTGGTTTTGAGTGGTGAGCCAGAACTATATCTACGGGCTGTGACAAAGAAAACTCCCTTGGACTCAATCTCAAATTAAGGGAAAGAAACCCGTCTGCATTCATAACCTCTGTGTGAATGCGGACGGGTTATTTCTATTGAATTTCCTGTTCCAAGTTCCGGAATAGTTCAGAATTGAAGAAGTCTTCAATCGTGATTCCCAGACCATCGCAGAGTTTCTTGATTGTAGAAACTGTTGCGCTACGGTTCCGACCACTGATGATGTTGTTGACTGTGGATTGGGTCACACCGCTCATGCTACAGAGCTTGTTGATGGAAATATCGCGCTCGCTGCACAGTTCCAAGATGCGCTCCTTAACAGCTTCACCGATGTTCATGGGTATCACCTCTTTTCAATGATGATGATACCCGGTTCCTCTTGAAAAGATTAACCCTTTTGAGTTAATATAACTCAAAAGGGTTGGAGGCATAATATGGATATGAAAAGTTGCTTTTTCATCGGACACAGAGAGGCATCGGAAGAAATTTATCCGACATTGTATGCGGCTGTGGAGCAGCACATTGTTGAATATGGTGTCACAGAATTTATTGTCGGTCACTATGGTGGATTTGACCGCCTTGCTGCGCTAGCAGTCAAAGAAGCAAGGCGTTTCTACCCAGAAGTGAAGCTCACTTTGCTGTTGCCATACCATCCGGCGGATCGGCCCATCCCAACTCCAGATAGATTCGACAGCACCTTCTATCCACCAGGGATGGAAAGCGTCCCGCGCAAGATCGCAATCGTGAGAGCAAACCGCTATGTTGTGGATCATGTAGACTACCTCATCGCCTACGCATGGCACCCTGCCAGCAATGCACGCGAGCTGGTGGAGTATGCAAAAAGGCGAGAAAACAAAGGCTCTCTTTTCATAACATTGATAAAGCCTAATGATTAGACATGAAGTTGAGTTTTTCACGAAAAAGTGATAAAATAAGCCCTAGCATTAACTGCCTTGGAGGTACTAAAATGGCGATTTGTTATGACCGCTTATTCCATCTGATGATTGACAAAAAGATAAGCAACACAAAGCTGAAAGAGAAGGTCGGTTTTAGTGCCAATATTATCACCCGCTTAAAGCGCAATGAGTATGTCTCTATCGAAAGTATTGAGAAGATTTGCCGCGTGATGGAGTGCGGCGTGGACGATATTTTGGAGTTTGTTCCGGAGGAAAAGGAAGGAAAAGAAGTATGAGTTTGAGTGCTAATGTAAGTGAAAAAGCCGCCCTGATTTGGGCGATTGCAGATAAATTGACCGGTGTGTACAAACCCCATGAATACGGAGAAGTAATCCTGCCTCTCACAGTGATTCGCCGCTTCGACTGTATCCTGGCCGACACCAAGGATGCGGTGCTGGAGAAGTACGAAACCGTGAAAAATCTCCCTATGCGGGATGTGCTGCTGCGCAACGCCTCCGGCAAGGCGTTTTATAACACCAGCAAGTTCACCTTTGAGCGGCTGCTGGATGACCCGGACAACATCGAGGCAAATTTCCGAGACTATCTGAACGGCTTCTCGGAGAATGTTCAGGATATCCTGGAAAAGTTTAAGTTTGACGGCCAGATCACCACCATGGCCGACAAGGGTATCCTCTACATTGTCATCAAGGAGTTCACCACCCCCAAGGCCAACCTGCACCCGGATGTGATCTCCAACCTGGAGATGGGCTACATCTTTGAGGAAATCATCCGCCGGTTTTCTGAGTCTCACAACGAGGATGCCGGGCAGCACTACACTCCCAGAGAAGTGATTCAGCTGATGGTCAATATCCTGTTCTACGATGACAACGATATGCTGTCCGGCAATAACGTGGCCAAGACCATCTATGACCCGGCCTGCGGCACTGGCGGAATGCTGTCGGTGGCGGAGGAGTACCTGCACCAGCTGAACTCCTCCACTGAGCTGATGGCCTTTGGCCAGGAGCTGAACGACCAGACCTTTGCTATTTGCAAGGCGGATATGCTCATCAAGGGCAATAACGCCGACTTCATCAAGGACGGAAACACCCTGTCCGACGATCAGTTCGAGGGCCAGACCTTCGACTATGTGCTGTCCAATCCGCCCTTCGGTCGGGAGTGGAAGAATGAAAAAGCAGCAGTCGAAGCCGAGGCTAAGCGAGGGTTTGCTGGCCGGTTTGGCCCCGGTCTGCCTGCGGCCAGCGACGGTCAGATGCTGTTCCTGCTCACTGCCATTTCTAAAATGAAGGAGCCCAAGGACGGCGGTAGCCGCATTGCCATTATCCACAACGGCTCGCCCCTCTTTACTGGCGACGCCGGCAGCGGCCCTTCCGAGATTCGCAAGTACATTCTGGAGAATGATCTGCTGGAGACTATCATCGCCCTTCCCAACGATATTTTCTATAACACCGGCATTGCCACTTATATCTGGGTGCTGTCCAATAAGAAGGCCGGAACCCAACGTGAGGGCAAGGTGCAGCTCATCAACGCCAACGGCCTGTATGAAAAGCGCCGCAAGGCTCTGGGTAACAAGCGAAACGACATCCCAGAGAGCGCCATTGCAGAGATCACCCGCCTGTACGGCGATTTTGTGGAGAGCAAGATCAGCAAGATTTTTGATACTACTGACTTTGGCTATACCAAAATTACGGTAGAGCGCCCGCTGAAGGACGAGAACGGCCAGCTGGTACTCAAGAAGGGCAAGCCCCAGCCGGATACCGCCCTGCGGGACACGGAGAATGTGCCGCTGAAAGAGAACATCCAGACCTACTTTGAGCGGGAAGTGCTGCCCTTTGCGCCGGATGCCTGGATCGATGAGAAAAAGTCCAAGGTGGGCTATGAGATCCCCTTCACCCGGTATTTTTATAATTACGAAGCCCCCAGGCCCTCGGCGGAGATCATGCAGGAGATCTTGGCCATTGAAGCGGAACTGGACGGCGCTTTGGCGGAGGTGTTCGCAGAATGAGGGAGATGAAAGACAGCGGGATTGAGTGGATTGGGAAAACACCTATCGAATGGAGTCTTGTTCAGACTAAGAGATTTTTTACGAATACTAAAAAGATAGTGGGAAATGAGGCTGATAATTATGATCGTCTTGCATTGACGATGAATGGCGTGATTAAGCGCAGCAAAGATGATAGTGAAGGATTGCAACCGGAGAAATTTGAAGGATACCAAATCTTATGCAAAAATGAATTAGTATTTAAATTAATTGATCTTGAAAATGTGAAAACAAGCCGAGTTGGCCTTTCTCCATATACGGGGCTTGTATCTCCGGCCTATATTGTATTGTCCAATGATTTTACCGATAATAGATTTTTCTATTACTGGTTTATGTTCATGTACTACAATGAGGTATTTAATCATCTTGGAGGTGAAGGGGTCCGCAGTGCTCTTAATGCTAAAGATGTTCTCTCATTGCCAGTGCCTGATATTAGATTAAATGAACAGAACCGCATTGCCGACTACCTCGACCGCAAGTGCAGCCAGATTGACGCCATCATTGCCCGGCAGCAGGAAGTGATCGAGAAGCTGAAAGCCTACAAGCTGTCCGTTATCACCGAAGCTGTTACAAAAGGTCTGAATCCCGATGTGCCCATGAAGAACAGCGGAATCGATTTTATCGGAAGTATTCCAGAAACATGGCGAATTTGCAGATTACGAAACATTGGGACATTGCAAAATGGGATTAGCAAGGGCGGCGAGTTTTTTGGACATGGGTTTCCATTTGTGAGTTATGGTGATGTTTATCGAAACTTCTCTTTGCCTGTGCAAGTTACAGGGCTAATTGATTCATCTGATGAGGAACGAAGAAATTATTCTGTTGAGGCAGGAGATATTTTCTTTACACGGACTTCGGAAACTATTGAAGAAGTTGGTTTCTCCTCAGTGTGTGAAGAGACCATTCCAGATGCAACCTTTGCTGGATTCCTAATTCGGGTAAGACCATTTACAGATGACTTGGTGCCAAAATTCGCAAAATATTATTTCAGAAGCAATCACCATAGATACTACTTGGTCAAGCAAATGAATCTTGTAACCAGAGCCAGTTTGGGTCAGGATTTACTTAAAAGTATGCCGGTCCTTGTACCGCCAAAAGACGAACAGATTAGTATTGCAGCATATTTGGATAAAAAGTGTGGTGCTATTGAGTCTTCGATAGAGTATAAGCAAAGAGTTATTGAACGACTGACTGCCTACAAAAAATCCCTCATTTACGAGGTCGTGACTGGAAAGAAAGCGGTGTGAAAATTTATGTCTATCAAAAAAGACTTTCAAAAGTTAGATGATTTGTGGGGCTCTGGTCAGTATATCATGCTTAGCGATGAACAATATGGCGCTTTTCGATCTGTACTACAAGAATTGGTAAACGGTGGATATATTGTGCAAGATACTCAAATTGATAATGCGAACAATGTCTTCCGAAAAACAGACCAATACGATTTTTTTATCGAGGACATAAACAAAATTAAATCGAGAAAACGATTGCATAATTATGCTATAAGCATAAAAGCGATTTTAGGCTGGATATTTGGAATTGTAGCAACTGTCGTTGCTGCATTGATTTTATATTATTTCTTTGGCATTCAAAACTAAAGTAACAACATAAATTGGAGGCTAATATGAACCCGCTTTATAATATTTGGAACTACAATTACATTCAGCAGCAAGCGCAGCAGCAGCATCACCAAAATCAGGTACAGCAGGTTTTGGATACGGCACAAAAGTTGCAGGATTATCTGGACAATGTGGACAAGGTTGATCCAGCATACCAAGGTGCTATGACAGCTGCTTGCTGTGCTGTTTTGGCGGACTACGCAAAGAAACACGGCATTATCTGAGAAAGCAGGTGCGACCATGCCCGACTTTGATATAAAAGAAAAACGCTTTGAGCAGGATATTGAGGAATACCTCACTACATACGGCGGCTATCAAAAGGGCAGCCCCGCTGCCTTCAACCGGGAAAAGGCGTTGGACACCGGCACCTTTCTCTCCTTCATCCGCACCAGCCAGCCCAAGCAGTGGGAGCGGTTTGAGAAAATCTACGGTGCCGACAGTGAGCGGCAGCTTATCGACCGTTTTTGCCGGGAAGTGAAGCTGGTGGGCCTCTTAAAAGTGCTGCGCCAGGGCTTTACCGACCGGGGCATCAAGTTCCGGGCCGTGTTCTGGAAGCCGGAGACCTCCATCAACGAGACCAGCCAGGCCCAGTACGCCGCCAACATCCTCCACTGTACCCGGCAGCTCCATTACTCCCTGAGCAACGAAAACAGCATTGATATTGTCCTGTTCCTCAACGGCATCCCGGTGGTGTCTATGGAGCTGAAATGCCAGTTCACCGGACAGGACACCGCCAACGCCATCCAGCAATACAAGTTCGACCGGGCGGGCAAAGACGCCATTTTCGAGTTCAAAAACCGGGTTCTGGTCCATTTCGCCGTGGATCTGACCAATGTGTATATGACTACCCGGCTGGAGGGGGCGAAAACCTATTTCCTGCCCTTCAACCAGGGCAGCAACGGAGCCGGAAATGTGGGCGGCAAGGGTAATCCCATCAACCCGGACGGCTACGACACCGCCTACCTGTGGGAGAATGTGCTGTGCAAGGACCGCCTGCTGGAGATCTTACATAAATACCTCCACTTGCAGCAGGAGAAGGACGAAAAGACCGGCGAGGTGAAGTCCGAGCGGATGATCTTCCCCCGGTATCACCAGCTGGATGTGGTGACAAAGCTGCTGGCCGATGTAAAGGCCAACGGCTCTGGCAAGAACTACCTCATTCAGCACAGTGCCGGTTCCGGCAAGTCCAACTCCATTGCCTGGCTGGCCCACCGGCTCACCGGCCTGCACGACGACCACGAAGAGAAAATCTTCCAGTCCGTCATCATCGTCACCGACCGGCGGGTGCTGGACAGTCAGCTGCAAAACACCGTCTATCAGTTTGACCATGTGGCGGGCGTGGTGCAGAAGATTGACAAGAACGCCCAGCAGCTCCGGGAGGCCATCGAGGCCGGGACGGGGATCATCATCACCACCCTCCAAAAATTCCCGGTGATCTATAGGGAAGTACGCTCTGGCAATAAACGGTTTGCGGTCATTGTGGACGAGGCCCATTCTTCCCAGACCGGCGACGCCGCCCGCAAGCTGAAACGGGCGCTGGCCGATACCGAGAAGATTCTGGAGGAGTACGCCAAAGAGGAGTACGAGGAGGAAGCCAAGCGCAAGGACGATGAGGACAAGCTGCTGGATGAGCTGGCCGCTCAGGGTGTCCATGAAAACCTGTCTTTCTTCGCTTTCACCGCAACCCCTAAGGACAAAACGCTGCAAATGTTCGGTCAGCGGGATGAGAATGGCAAATACCATCCCTTCCATGTGTATTCCATGCGGCAGGCCATCGAGGAAGGCTTTATCCTGAACGTGCTGCAAAACTACATGACCTATAACATGTACTACAAGATTGCCAAGGCTATCCCGGATGATCCAGAGCTGGATACCGCCGCCGGTGTGCGTGCTATTCGCCAGTTTGAGACGCTGCACCCCCACAATATTTCTCAGAAGACGGCTATCATGCTGGAGCAGTTCCGCAGCGTAACCCGGCACAAGATCGGCGGGAAGGCCAAAGCCATGATTGTGACGCCCTCCCGGCTCCATGCGGTGCGCTACCTGCTGGAGTTCAAGCGGCAGATTCAGGAGAAGGGGTATACCGACTTGGATGTGCTGGTGGCCTTCTCTGGCGAGGTAGAGGACAATGGGGAAACTTACACCGAGGAGAAGCTGAACAAAACAAAATCCGGCGAGACCATCAAAGAGAAGGCCCTGCCGGAAGCGTTCCATACGGACGAATATGGGATGCTGATCGTGGCAGAAAAGTATCAGACCGGCTTTGACGAGCCGTTGCTGCACACCATGTTTGTGGACAAGAAGCTGTCCGGCGTGAAGGCCGTCCAAACCCTGTCCCGGCTGAACCGCACCATGCGGGGCAAAAAGGATACCTTTGTCCTGGACTTCGTCAACTCCGCCGAGGACATCCGAAAAGCCTTTGAGCCCTACTACGAGGAGACGGTTCTGGAAGAGGAGACTGATCCTAATGTGGTGTATGACCTGAAGAACACCTTGGACGAGTACCGGGTGTATCAGCAGATGGAAATTGATCGGTTTGCGGAGATTTTCTATGCCTCCAAAGAGCAGTCCAGTGGCGATTTGGGCAAGCTCCAGGGCACCATCCGACCGGCTCTGGATCGGTTTGAGGCGCTGGAGGAAGAAAAGCAGGATCTTTTCAAGTCCACACTGGCACGCTTCAACCGGATCTATGCCTTCATCACACAGGTCTGCCGCCTGTTTGATAAAGAAATCCACAAGTTCAGCGTATACGCAAAATTCCTCTATACCATGCTGCCCAAGGGCGGGCGGGACAAGGTCTATGTGGACGACAAGGTGCTACTGGAGTATTACCGCTTGGAAAAGGACTTTGAGGGCGGTATTCAGCCGGAAAGCACCCCGGAAGGCTTCCGGCCCATCACCGGCGAGGCTGGACGCAGGGAAAAGAATCGTGATCCGCTGACGGTTATCATTGAGAAAATCAACGAGAAGTACGGCACCAACTTCACCGAGATGGATAAGGTGTTGCTTCAGATGGAGAACGACTATGCCGCTCAGGACAAGTGGCACAGCTACGCCCAGAACAATGACCGCAAGACCTTCATGCTACTGTTTGAGAAGGACTTCCCCAACATGGCCGCCGCCCGCTATGAGCAGAATGAGGACTTCTTTGTGAAGATGTTCTCTGACCCTGACATGATGCGGCAGGTCATGGAAACCGTGGGCACGGTGCTGTATGAGAGGCTAAGAGGCCAAAAGGAATGAAGAGGAAACAATGAGGTGATGAAACTATGATTGAAAAAGTAAAAGGTCTTTCAATCTGTGGTCGTTGCTTTTCAAAGAAAACAAATTTGGCTTTTTTCCCTAATGATAACGACCGTATTGCTATTGTTTACGGTAAAAATGGCAGCGGTAAAAGTACGATTTCAGATGGCTTTTCTCAAATTGCTTCCGGCGAGGATGCAGAAGAATTATCTGCTTCACTGATTGATCGAGCTGATAACGAGATTGGTTTGGTACCTGAAAGCAAAATATTTGTATTCAATGAAAAATATATTGACGAAAATGTAAAGATCGATGCAGATGGGTTGGGGACTATTATCCTTTTAGGAGGCCAAGTTGATTTACAGGCAGATATAGATCGCTATACGGCGTTGTTGGCGGCAGCTCAAGAAGAACATGATGTAGCTCAAACAGCATTGCAATCATTTGGAAATAAGAATAACCCGCTTAGCCCTGATTACCATTTTGCTCGTATCAAAAAAGTATTACAGGGCGATTGGGCAACTACAGATGCTGCAATCAAGGGAAACAAAATTAACTCGAAGGTAACAGAAGAGGTTGTCAGAGAAATAGGAGGCCTTTCTGTTTCTGAGACTAAAGAACAATTACAACAAAAGTTTGATGAAACCAAGGCGCTACTAGATAAGGTGGCCGATGTTACAACAAGCTATCCGGTGCCCATCGGTGGAGTTGAGTTCACGGACGGCTTTGAGAGAGTAATTTGTGATCTATTAGCAAAGCTCGTCGAAAAGCCCGTGTTGACTGAGCGAGAATCGATGATTCTTTCAATGATTCAGAGTGGACGGCAATCTATTGTTGAGGCAGCAAAAAATGATTTTAGTGACGGAGCTACTACTGTATGTCCCTACTGTTTCCGGGAGATTGATGATGAATATCGTCGTAGCCTAATTAATAGCATCAATAAAGTACTGAACAAGGATGTTGATGAGCATAAGGCAGAATTACGGGCAATATCTTTTCCTGGATTAGGTCAAGATTATTCTCATTTTACGGATTTGGATGCTGGGTTAGTAAAAGAAATCCAGGAACAGATTGAGAATTGTCAAAAATTGATAGAGCAATATAAAGCCGCTATCCAACTGAAGTTAAATAGTATTTACAATCCGGTAAATATGGCTCCCATAGGTTTGGAAAACAGTATCCAGCAACTAAATGTGCTTTCAAGTAAACTTGAGTCAAAACGGCAAGAATTTGTAGATGCCATTCAACGACGAAAAGCAATCTTGCGAGATTTGCTTCTGATTAACAAAAAAATAGCACACCTGCAGATAGGGCAAGCGTATCGAGATTACCTGAAGCAACAGCGCGAAATGAGTGCCGCAGAGGCCAAACTGCAAACCAAGCAGAAAGAGGTGAACGAAACCTCAGAGCATTTAAAGGCTCTTGAGTTGCAAAAGTCAAATGTGGGGCTGGCCATTGAAAACATAAACAATGCGCTCGATTATGTGTTCTTTTCGCATGGTCGGCTTTCGATTGAGTTGAAAAATGACAAGTACTACTTGAAATCAAACGGCAATGATGTTAAGCCCAAAAGCGTTTCCCTAGGCGAGAGAAACATTATTGCTTTATGCTATTTCTTTACTCAGATATTGTCAAATCAGGATATTGGAAGACTATATCAGGATGAAGAATTAGTGGTTATTGATGATCCTATTTCTAGCTTTGATTTTGAGAACAAAGTCGGTATAAGCTCCTTCCTGAGGTACCAGACACATAAAATTATTAAAGGTAATGCCAAAAGTAAAATCCTATTTTTGACACACGATTTATCTACATTTTCTGATTTGCAAAAAATAGCTGACGAAATGGAGAAATCTTTTAAAAAGCAGAAGCTTGGTGTGTCTGTAAAGGGTAGAGCATTCGAATTGCAAGGGCGGACTTTGTCAGATCCGATAAAGTCCATTAACGAATATCGTGATTTGCTAAACATGATTTTTAGCTATGCAATGGGCAATACCGAGGGTTTGAGTTTGGTGATTGGTAATTCTATGCGACGCGCATTGGAAGCGTTCTCGACTTTCATTTATGGGACAGGAATTGCAGAAGTCTCTTTTGATCCGAAGGTTGTAAAAAGTTTGGGCAATCATTCCAGGTATTTTGAAAACCTTATGTACCGTCTTGTACTCCATGGAGAAAGCCATTTTGAAACACGCGTTTATGCGCTACAAGACGATCTCAGTTTTTACCGTTTTATTTCGGAAGAAGAAAAACAGCGTACCTGCAAAGAAGTTTTATGTTTTATGTACTGTTTGAATCCGGATCATATCGAATCACACATTCCGGACGCAATCCGTGAGATTCAGAAATGGATGGCAGACATTCGCACAAACGAAGAATTTGATATAAAAGATAATCCCCAAAAGCGGATTATCCATTTATATGATATTCCTCTGTCTGCCGGTTTAGGCGAGGACATATTAGATAGCGACATACCTTTTGTAGAATATGAAACGGATATTGAGGATGGGGATTTTGCGCTTCATGTATCTGGTGACAGTATGGAGCCGGAAATTCCCGACGGAAGCATCGTTTTTGTCAAAAAACAAAGTGAAATAGCGGATGGCATAAGTGGTGCATTTTTTCTTAACGGGGAAGTCTACTGTAAAAAACTTCTACATAAGGATGGCGAGGTCTTTCTTTGCTCGAATAATGCTAAATACAAGCCTATCGAAATTCATGATGGAGACACACTAATAGTGTATGGGAAGATTGTCAAAGTGCTCTGTTAGTGCTATAATACTTTTAAGCCACCCAATCGCTCATCTCAAGCAAAACCCCTGATAGGATGGCCTGGATAGATTTTTGATAGCAAAAGTCCGAATAGACCTTAGGATAAGGATAATCTGCGTCAAATAAAACCACGACGAATTAAATCCCCTATACAAAAAAGTTTAGAAATGGATTTAACTCGGCGAGTGGGAGTAGAACGTAAAGGCTTGCTGGTTGCACAAAAAACGCCGAAAAGCCCTGTAATTACAGGCAATTCCGGGTTTTGACGAGTTAGCGGGAATGGTGCCGTGCAACCGCCGTGCAACCGCGAGAGCCGGGAAAAGGCCGTTTGGTTGCACAGAGGCGATTTTAATGGTAGCCAGTGGCTAACCGCGAAAAGCCGGAAAACGTGTATAAATTGCTATTTGAGCCAGTTCGTTTTGACGACGGACTGGCTCTTTTTTTATGCCAAAAAAATTTTTGGAGGGACCCTAAAAAATGGTCGAGTTATTCCCATTACCTAATGAAGGGGTTCTCCTCCCGACAAGGAGCGCCACTTCGCGCTGCTTGAAAACTGAATATACAGATCATCAGGTACGTTAATCAGACTGATGAGCCATACGGCATGTACGCTTAGCTCTTTGAGAGTCGCGAGAATCCAGTGCCGCAATGGAGAGACTGCTACTCTCCCCGGCGATGACAGGTCTGACGATAATGATACTTCTCTACGGAGCTGGCGGAGAACCCGGCAGAGGTGAAACTCCTATGAGACCGTGAAGCACACGGTCGCCTGATGATTTCCCTAAGCTACATTGCTTATTCCGCAGGGGCTGTTGAGAACAAATACTGCGGTCCTTACATGCCGGAGTTGTCCGGCTAAATAAGGAAAGGAGGAATCCCCATGGACAACTGTCATGTGATTGCCATCACAAATCAGAAAGGCGGGGTCGGAAAGACAACTACCACCCTCAACCTCGGTGTGGGCCTCGCGAACGAAGGATACAGAGTCCTGCTTATTGATGCGGATCCTCAGGGCAGCCTGACTGTCAGTCTCGGAATTAAGAATCCCGACGAACTGGACATCTCGCTTGCTACTGTAATGGACGCTGTAATCAATGAAAAGGATCTGTCCGAAGACGCAGGCATTCTGCACCACGATGAGGGAGTCGATTTGCTTCCTTCTAATATTGAACTGTCAGGCATGGAAACAGGGCTGTTCAATATCATGAGCCGTGAGTATGTGCTGAAGGGCTATATCGAAACGGTCAGGAAGAACTACGACTATATCCTTATAGACTGCATGCCTTCTCTGGGAATGATGACAATCAACGCGCTTGTCGCAGCAGACAGCGTGATTATCCCATCGCAGCCGAGCTTTCTGTCCACGAAAGGCCTGAACCTGCTGCTTCACTCAGTATCTAAGGTGAAGCGATCTATCAATCCGGGTCTGAGGATAGACGGTTATCCTGCTGACGATGGTGGACAGCCGCACAAACAATGCCAGGGACATTATCGAAGCGCTCCGGACCGGTATCGGTCAGAATATCAGAGTCTTCGAGACTGAGATCCCGCATTCGGTACGCGCGGTGGAGTGCAGTCTTACCGGTGAGAGTATCTTCTCCCACGACAGGAACGGTAAGGTTGCGGCAGCTTATGAGGCATTGACGAAGGAGGTGGAAGACATTGAAAGAGCGGCCAAAAATCGATCTGGGCATGACTGGGTACGATGAGCTTTTCATGAACGATCAGGAGCGTGCTGAAAACAGGCTCCCGAAGATTTATGACATTCCGCTCTCTGAGATCGATGAGTTCCCGGATCATCCCTTCAAGGTGAAGGACGATGAAGACATGCTTCAGCTCGTTGAAAGCGTACGGGAACGTGGCATCATCACGCCTATTACCCTTCGCAGGAAGGAAGACGGTCGGTATGAAATTGTTTCCGGCCACAGACGGAAAAGAGCCTGTGAGATCGCGGGGCTTGAAACGATCCCGGCAGAAATCAAGGAACTGTCGAGAGATGAAGCCATTATTCTTATGGTAGAGTCTAACCTTCAGCGCTCCGTGATACTGCCGAGCGAAAAGGCTTTCTCGTATAAGATGAGGCTTGAAGCGATGAAGCGTCAGGGACAACGGACCGATTTAACTTCTCGACCAGTGGGCGACAAGTTGGATGAACGCAGATCTGGCGAAATTCTTGGCGAAACTGTCGGCGAGAGTGAACGGCAGGTACAACGTTATATCCGTCTCACAGAGCTTGTTCCGGAACTGCTTCAGCTTGTAGATGACGGGAAAACTGCTCTGCGTCCGGCTGTAGAACTGTCCTATCTGAACGACATTGAGCAGCAGGATCTTGTGGAAGAAATCGGTCTGACTCTTGCCACACCGTCGCATGCTCAGGCTATCAAGATGCGGAACTTTTCCAAAGAAGGCAAACTCACGCCTGAGGTTATCGAATCCATCATGTTCGAGGAAAAGCCGAATCAGAGGGAGAAGATCAACATCCGCTACGAAGACGCCAGGCGTTATATCCCTTCCAGTGTTCCTTATGAAAAAACCGGTGAGTTTGTTCTGAAAGCGCTTGAATACTATCACCGGCATCTGGAACGCCTGAGAGATGACGCAAGGTAACCCCACGCCAAGGGAGAGGTCTGTCCTTTTTTCGGGACGGCATTACCGTTTCCCCCCTCACACTCCCCCCATAGCTCAATACTTCCTGTTACTTGCTGAAAGAAAAAATCATAGAGTTGTTTCTTCAGGAAGTGATCCGTAGACTGGTCACGAAGGAGGCCATCCCGATGAAAAGAATATGGATCATACTCCTGACAGCATCATTGCTGGTTCTTGCCGGATGCGGCGGAAAAGAGCCAGTTGCTTTTTCAGGAAGTACAGAGTCGCAGCCGCCAGGCATGGAAACATCGGCGGATAGCGCTTCGCCGGTTGAAAACACAGCGCTTCAGCAAGAATCGACGGAGAACATAGCAAACGTCAAAGAACCTGCTGAAGCCAGAACAACTGAATATGTCCCTGCGGCAAGTGTTACCACAGCTGATGAGAATGAGGCTCCGTCACCTGAACAGCCTTCTTCTCAGCTGGTAAATGAAGAACAGGAATCCCGTCCGTCCGAAGCAGAACCGGAGCCGACTACTCCTGAACCACAGGAACCGCCAGCCCCGTCAGAAACGCCGCCGGATCCTGTTGGGGAACCCCCAGAGGAAGTCCCTGCCCAAGAGCCTGAACCGGAACCCGATTTCGACATCGGTTACTGGATCAGCTACGCAAAAGGAGCTGCAGCCGAAAAAGGGCTGGCCCTTGATTCTTCAGCTGTGGACTGCTGGGACAACCCGATCACGGCAAACCCGGACTGCATTTACCTGGAACGGGACATCAACGCCAGACTGAGCCGATACGCCGGTGATGAAGATATCACCGCTGTCTGGATATGGTACGAGAGTATCGGCACAAACAAGTATCTGATCTACATCGGATACGCATAAACCAAATACTATTTCGAGAGAAGCATCGTAGAGATACGGTGCTTTTTTCATGCCTTGAAGGAGGTCAACGAATGAAAAATCACATTAAAAAAGGCATGTCGGGACTTCTTGCGGTCCTGATGTGCTTTACGGTTCTGCTCAGCGCCGGTGTAACGCCTGCTTTTGCGGCCTCGGAAACCTGTACCACATATTCGGTCGGCTTTCCGAGAGACGGTGATGCAAACCAGGTTTATTCCAATGAGGTCTGGGGTCACCCGTCGCTGACACATATGAACGGATGGCATTCCAACGATGTGGATCTGACCACGCTTCACTGTATGAACAGTTATGACGGACAGATCTGCTACTGTATTGAGCCTGCAGTTGAAAGAGAGATGGGCGAAACGATGAGCGGCTTCGGTGAGGATTTCTGGGACAATTACCCCAGCAACCTGAACAACACCATCAAGCCGGACGATATCAAGGTTCTTCTGGGCCGCATCATGCAGTACGGCTATCACGGTACGCTCTCCACAGCATGGCGTTCCAAGAACTCGGCCGATGCGGATAAGATCGCGCATGCCTACGCCACCCAGATCCTTGTCTGGGAGACGGTCGTTGGTGAGCGTGACGCCAACTTCAATCATGTGAGCACCGGCAGCTATGATCCCATCAAAGCCGTGCTCAGATCCGGTCATCCACTGTACAGCAGGATCAATTCCTATTACGACAGCATCGTCGCCAGTGTTCAGAACCACACAAAGATTCCGAGCTTTATGAAAAAGAGCTCCGGGAGCGCTCAGGAAATCGAGCTTGAGTGGAACGGCAGCGAGTATACGGCCACCCTGACCGACATCAACGGGGTTCTCTCCAACTTCAGCTTTACTGCCAACGTCACCGGCATGAACTTCAGCGTCAGCGGCAATAAGCTCACAATCACTACTGCCACTGCCCCGACAGACACGGTGACAATCAGTGCGACAAAGAATCAGACGAGATCCGGTGTTATTGTCTGGAGCGACGGCAAACATCAGTCCAGCGGTCACCAGGATACCGTGACCTACTCTGCGACCGTAAGCGATCCCGTTAAGGCGTTCCTGAAGGTCAAGGTGAGCTACGGCTCCGCCAAGATCATCAAAACGTCCGAAGACGGAGTTGTTTCCGGAATCACCTTCACCGTTGTCGGAGAAGGTGTAAATCAGACAGTCACTACAAATGCCGACGGCGAGATTCTCGTCGAGAACCTTATGCCCGGCACCTACACCGTGACAGAACAGGGCTACGACAGATACGAGCCTCAGGAGACCCGCCGTGTGACGGTCGTCAGCGGACAGACTGCTACTGTTTCCTTCAACAATGTCCTGAAGCGCGGAGAGCTTCGCGTGACAAAAACTTCGGAAGACGGCCTGAATGAAGGCGTGACCTTCCATCTTTACGGCACTTCGCTCAGCGGCATTCCCGTGGACGAATACGCTGTGACGGACGCTTCCGGCATCGCGGTATTTGAGGACGTGCTTATCGGCACCGGCTACACGCTGGAAGAAGTCGATACGGCAATCAGATACGTGGTTCCCGACAGCCAGAGCGCTGCTGTCGAATGGAACAAGGTCACCGAAAAGAGTTTCTCCAACATCCTGAAGAAGTTCTGCGTGACCGTCACCAAGTCGGACAGTGAGAACGGATCCGCTCAGGGCGATGCTTCTCTCGCGGGAGCAGCGTACGGAATCTACAAGGACAGTCAGCTCATGGATGTCTACTACACGGATGAAAACGGTCAGTTTACAACGAATGTGTCACTATGAATGAGGAGGCATTCAGCGAGTTTATGACGGAGGTTCATGCCCGTGAGCTGTATGATACCGGAGTTGACGCCGAGTTCGGAGATCAGCTGCTGACGCTCTCAACCTGTGAGTACACTTACAAGAACGGGCGCTTTGTCGTTGTGGCGAAGAAGGTGGTCTGATGCCTGAAATCAAGACAAGAGAAACGGTAAAGGACATCAAGATCCTGGACAAGGCATCTGTAGCCGGAGAGCGGATGAAACAGGCTTTTATCCGCTCAAAGGATACGGCGCAGAACCTGATGGACGACGGACAGGTCTCTCCTTCTGAATATGCTGAAGACAAGATCAGATACGCGGCGGAGGACGTTGTACACGATACCGGACACGCCATCAGGAAGGAGACCGACAAGGCAGTCGATAAAGGCCGCAGGGCTTTCCGCGAGCATAGACGCGAAAAGCGGCTTGAGCGTCAGGAGAAAAAGGTTGATGATGCGGTCCGCCGATATGAACAGCGCACTGAGCACAATGTGTCTCAGGCTGCTCATCAGACCCGCAGCAGTGTGAGAGCCAAGGATACGACCATCAAAACCGCCCAGCGTTCTGAACACACAATAAAGCAGACGGCAAAGTCCACCGGCAAGGCAACGGTCAAGACTGCTAACGCTTCCGTTAAATCAACACAGAAGGCAGTAAAGACCGCTGAAAAGACATCCAAAGCCGCAATCAAAACCGCTGAGGAAACGGCGAAGGCCACAAAGAAGGCTGCTGAGGTTGCAGCTAAGACCGCTCAAAAGGCTGCTATTGCCGCAAAGCAGGCTGCTATTGCCGCCTACAAGGCAGCTGTCGCGGTCGGCAAGGCCATCGTTGCGGCGGTCAAAGCAATTATTGCCGCAATCAAAGAGCTTATCGCTGCTATTGCTGCCGGAGGCTGGGTTGCCGTAGTCGTCATCCTCGTTATCTGTCTAGTCGCGCTGATCGTCGGCTCCTGCTTCGGAATATTCTTCTCTAGCGAAGATACCGGCACCAATATGACCATGCAGCAGGTCGTTCGCGATATCAACGAGGATTATCAGAACAGGATTGAAACTATCAAGGCGAACAATCCCTATGACGATCTTGAGATGTCCGGTTCCCGCGCTGTTTGGCCGCAAGTGTTGTCCATCTACGCGGTAAAGACCACGACAGATCCGGATAACGCTATGGAAGTTGCAACCATGACGGAAGAGAAAAAGCAGCTGCTGACGGATATCTTCTGGGCTATGAATAGTATTTCCTACCGAACCGAGACTGAGACGGAAACGCAGATCGTCGAATCCGATGACGGACATGGCAACATCCTGGAGGAAGAAGTCGAAGTGACCCACACCACGCTTTATATCGTGGTCAGTCATAAGGACGCCGACGCTATGGCACGCCAGTATAGCTTCAACGCCGATCAGAACAAGCAACTTGATGAGCTCCTGGCAGCTGACAACTCCATGTGGCTCGCTGTGCTCTACGGCATCTACGGCTCTGACGATATGATTGTACAGATCGCGCTTACTCAGATTGGGAATGTCGGCGGAGAGCCTTACTGGTCCTGGTACGGATTTAGCTCCCGCGTGGAGTGGTGCGCCTGCTTTGTTTCCTGGTGTGCCGACCAGTGCGGATATATCGAGAACGGTATAATCCCGAAGTACGCTGGATGCGTCAACGGAGTGAACTGGTTTAAGCAGAGAAATCAGTGGGCTGACAACTCCATAGAGCCAACGCCAGGTATGATTATCTTCTTTGACTGGGACAACAAGGGCAGTTCCGGACCGCAGGACGGGCTTTCAGATCACACCGGCATCGTTGAGAGAGTAGAGAACGGTATCGTATATACGGTGGAAGGTAATACTAGCGGCAGCTGCGCCGAGAGGCACTACTCTGTTGGATACTACGAGATCCTTGGATATGGCATCCCTGCGTATTAAAACAATGCTCCTGTATCGGACCCTGAAAGAGTCTGGTGCAGGAGTTTTTAATTATATTTGCATGTTGTCGGCTACGAGTGACAACACATCATTTTCAATTATGAAATTTGCGTGCTAATCTTGATTTTTGCGAATTCGTATGCTATAATATGCGATGTATATCTATGCCCAGTCTGGAGTGACGGGCATTCACTATAAATTGGGTCGAAATGGAGGCGTTTCATGAAGATCAGTTACGATAAGCTCTGGAAGTTGATGAAGAAGAACAAGATGAAAAAGAGCGAATTAGCAGCAGCAGCTGAGATTAGCGGATATACAATGACTAAACTATACAGAGATGAGCCAGTATCGCTTGAAGTCATGATGCGTCTATGCAAAGTGTTCCATTGTGATATCGGCGATGTCGTTGAAATGATCGAAGAGGATTAAAGCTATGGACACACTTAAACCTTCAGCTCTTACAACAGAGCTTCTTAATACAGGGCAAAGCGGCGTCCCGTTAGTAATCTGCTCGGAAGCCCCTCGCGTTAGAAAAAGGATAGAAAGCGCCGGATATCAGGAAGTGAAGATAAACAAAGAGCTATCAAAACGCCTGTTGGATATCCCTAAGGAGGATCGTCCAAAACTTGTGGAAAAGGCACTAAAAGGCATGCTCAACTATCACGTTCCAATCTTTGTGACCGACTTCGAGATGCTGTTTGATCCGCGTTACGAAATAGACGTATTACGGTTCTTCTGTGAAAAGGCGCGAATAATAAATGTGGCTATAAAATGGCCCGGCCAATTTACAGATGGAAAACTTACATATGCCACCCCGGAAGATCCAGATTATCATGAGTTTGATTGCAATGCGTATCAGATACGGATTGTTCAATAGGAGGAAGAATTATGAAGTATAAGCAGTTAATAAGCTTCAACCCCATCACCACCGTAATACAGCTTACGGATGCAAATGATGTCACTGAAGAGGAAAAACTGGTACGCAGCTACGTAATGTCCGATGAAATGGAGAAGAGGATCTCCGACATCATGCTTGGACAATTACAGTTCGAGGAATACAACGATAACAAGGGTATCTTCCTTGTTGGTAACTACGGTACCGGTAAATCCCACTTAATGTCCTTGGTATCGGCCATTGCTCACGACGCTAAGTACCTGGACATGGTGCAGAATAAGCGTTTTGCAGAGGATGCAAAAGTCATTGCGGGCAAGTTTGAAGTTCTTCGTATTGAGATCGGCGCTTCTACAATGTCTCTGCGTGACATTATCTTCAGCAAAATCAAGGACGACTTCAAGGCCAGAGGAATAGAGTTCTCTTATCCGGCACAGAACGAGATCGTTAACAACAAGGGTATTCTCGATAACATGATGGCTCTCTTCGCCGAGAAGTATGGCGATGACAAAGGCTACATGGTTGTTATCGACGAGGTCCTCGACTATCTGAAGGGCCGCAAAAATATGGAGGCCATTCTTGACTTTGGTTTCCTAAGAGAGCTCGGCGAAAGCTGCTCCAAGTCCAAATTCAGAATCGTGTGCGGCGTCCAGGAACAGGTATTTGATAATCCAAGCTTCAGCTTCCTTTCTGAAACGCTCAACCATGTGCACAAGCGTTTCGAGCAGATGATCATCCAGAAGCAGGACACCGCTTATGTCGTATCAGAGAGAATCCTGAAGAAGAACTCCGAGCAGAAAGCATGGATCCGCAATCATCTGCAGAATTTCTGCAGCCTCTACTCCAATAACTGAGGTGTTTATATGGATATAGATGCTAAACTAAGACCACTTTATTTGATACAGATACTGAAAGAACGCACTGATGAGGATCATTACCTGACCACCTCTCAGCTCTGCTCTATACTCAAGAATGAATATGGTATGGAGACTCACCGTACCACCATCAAGAGTGATATTGAGATGCTGCAGCAAGCCGGTATTGGCATTCAGGCCGTCAGATCCTCTCAGAATCAGTACAACTACATCGAGCGCGACTTCGATATCGCGGAACTGAAGCTGCTGATTGATGCTGTCATGTCCGCGAAGTTTATGACCAAGGGAAAAAGCGACCAGCTCGTTGCTAAACTGACCGCTCTTGCCGGTGCGAACAAAGCCCGTGAGCTGAAGCGTAATCTCACCGTTGACGGCAGATACAAGATGGAGAATGAGCAGATACTCATGACCATCGATGCTATCAATGACGCCATCAACCAGAGGCGCAAGATTAAGTTCCAGAAGATCGAATACAACGTGAAGAAGGAGCAGATTCTCCATCACGGCGGCGAAACATACACCTTCAGTCCATATTCACTGGTATGGGACGGAGACTTCTACTATGTTGTCGGCTTCTCTGACAAGTATCAGTCTATCGGCAGCCACCGCGTTGACCGCATTTATCAGCGACCAGAGATTTTGGATGAGGCCGCTGTTCCGGCGCCGCTTGGTTTTGACGTGAACAAGTACATCAACACCACTTTCCGCATGTACAATGCTCCCCGCAGGGAGGTGGAACTGGTCTGTGACAACGGCGTAATGGACGCCATCATCGATCGCTTCGGACCTGATGTAGAAACCTACGCCTGTGATCAGCAGAACTTCCGCGTCATAGCGGAAATTGCTGTCGGGAAGGTGTTCTTTAACTGGATTTTTGGCTTTGAAGGCAAAGTCAAAATAAAAGCTCCAGAAGATGTGAAACAGCAGTACAAAGAACAAGTTCTAAAAGCTATGGAAATAATCGACAAGTGAGAAATCACTCAAACGTTTGATATGCAACCACGGAGGAAAGGCATGAAAAAACTGATTATCGTATGTGAGGAAAGACTGCGCCGTTATGGAGATTTCCTTGCTCAGCTGATAAGCGGTACGGATGACAAAGAAGGAAGGGTTGTTGGAATCAAGGACGGTGCTGCAGCTGCTCAGGTTTGGACCGAAAAAGAGTATACAGCTAATGCAGCACAGATATCTTCAGAACAGTATCTTCTCTTCGTTGGCAATTCCAAGCTTATAAAAGAGAAAAGACACCATATGCTTCAGAAGTATTCTGAACATGGAATGAACTATGGCTGGCTTGGAAAACAGGCGGTGTTATTTGTCGACCATATACTGTCTTTTTCTGAATACACGAACTTCTACAAGCTCCTTTCCAATGAATATGCGGAAGGAAGTCAGAAAGAGGCTGTAAGATTGCTTCCATCCAAGTCCGAAGAGATTATTGAGCCTATCAATATCGTAGAAGAAGCTGAAGAAAGCAAGGAAGATGCGAGCACTGAGGTCCTGGAGGTTGTTCAGCCGGAAGCTAAAGAGCCCAAAAAGGTATTGACCCCGTTTGTTGCCGTTGGCAAGGCCTTCAAAAAAGCGGTTGATAGCGGAGTGAAAACTATTAACAAGGTTCCCGACGATATCAGCGCAGCATCTAAGAGCAAGGATATAGAAGATCAGCAGTATACATGTCTGATATTACTCTTCTATTTGGATGCCTTGGCTGCATTTCTTGGTTTGAATGAGGAACAGTGATTGTCATGGCAATAGATTTTCGCGAAGGATATGAGTTCTTTCAGAAGAATGCCGGTGCCTTGTTTAGCGCTGACATAGCGACGGAGTTTGGAACAAGCACTGTCAATTATGTTGAAGAACTCACTTCATTAGAAGACAGCATAAATGCCTTTAAAGGTTATCAAACACCATCCGCGCAACTAAAGGGAGATGTCGCGGAATTTTGGCATGCTGGAACGTTCAATACAAATGCTGCGCTTTACGATTCGGCTAACAGAGCGGTTGTAAATCGAAGCAATGAGTTTGCTTCTGTGGACGTTTCGCTTAAATCAGGCGAATCTTTCAGTTTGAAATACGACACTTCTGGTGTAGATAGCGCAAAGCAGCAAGCTGCAAGCGTGTTTCAGAGATTTAAAGAATACCAAAGTCATGGTGGAAAAGACTCTTTTGATCAATTCCTAAGCAAGAGGAATTATACTGATGAATCTGTCCTGAATGATCCGATTTATTCAGGGCAGTTTAGAGTCATACCGAGAGACCAAATGGAAGAAGCCACAAGATGGCTATCGCAGAAAATAGCAAAGGAAAGCGTCATCAGGCCCGATCAGGTAAAACGTTATCAGGACACGTTAGACATGCTCAAAGACAAACTGGCTGATAGCAACGGAACCGAGTCTATTCCATTATCCAAAGAAGAGGCGCAAAAGCTCGCAGAGCTCGCAAAAAAAAGGAGAATTCAGAGCCGAGGATTTTGGTTTAACGTCTCAGGAAGAAATGATCGTTAAGGAGGCTTTGAAGGACGGCCTTACTGCTGCAGCGATTTCAATGATTCTAAAAGCGGCTCCGGAAATCTATAAAGCTATAGATTATCTGATAAAGACTGGGGAGATTGATGCGGATCAGTTTAAGCGGATTGGATTTGCCGCTGTATCAGGAGCCGGTGAAGGCTTTATAAGGGGTACTGTGGCTGCGGCTATTTCATACTGCTGCAGATCCGGAATGCTGGGCGAGGGAATGAAAAACGTGGCGCCCGGAGTAATCGGTGTTGCTGTTGCCTTAACCATGAACACAATGAAAAATGCGTTTATGGTTGCTATAGGAAAAAAGACGCGAAATGAACTCTCTTATGAGCTGATCAGAGACATGTTCGTATCTGGAGGAGCATTGGCCGGGAGCCTCTTAGGAAAAGTAGGCGGCGGTGCGGTTGGCGGAGTGCTTGGTACATATATTGGAGGTCCGGCAGGAGTTGCAGTAGCAAAAGCACTTTCTGTTGCTGGTTCTTTACTTGGCAGTTTTGTTGGATCTGTGGCCGGTACGTTTGTTTTCAATACTGTTTATAAGACTGCCATCACGTTCTGTATCGACACTGGCGTCACACTTTTTGGAATAGTTGACCAAGACTATAAACTGCCGGAGGATGTACTGGCTGAAATAGGTCTGGAAACTTTTGATTTCGAGTCGTTCCAGGCAGACACCTTTGATCCTGATACCTTTGTCTTTGAAACCTTTGAGGCAGAGACTATTCAGCCAGATACCATTGGAATCACTATGTTGAGACGTGGTGTTATCGGTGTATCCAAGATTGGTTATGTGGCCAGCTGAGAAGTGAAACAGCAGTACAAAGAACAAGTTCTGAGAGCTGCCAAAATGATATAGTTATTGCTTTTCATGGAGTGTTAATTGTTACGTAGTAAGGGGAAATAGAATCCGTATGAATAATGAAATTAAACTTGACACCATTCTTGTTGGGGATATAAAAGGTGATTTTTATATCCCGTCATATCAACGCGGATATCGCTGGGGTGAAACTGAGATAATCCGCTTGCTCGATGATATTTATTCTACGGAAGGTAAACGGAATTATTGCCTTCAGCCTGTTGTTGTTAGAAAAAATGGAGAAAGATATGAGCTCATTGATGGTCAGCAACGGTTGACTACGATTTACCTTATATATCGGTTTATGCATGAAGAAAGCTTTGGCTTTATTGACGAACCACGGTTTACTCTATCATACGAGACAAGAGAAAAGTCTGAGGATTTCCTGAAGGAAATTGATGAATCCAGAAAAGAAGAAAACATTGATTTCTGGTTCCTTTGTGCTGCATATGAAAGCATTAAAAAGTGGTTCTCACAAAGAGACAGAAAATCCACACTTACAAATGTGAATAAATACTTTGATGAGATAGTCAAAATAATCTGGTATGAGGTAGGCGAGTCTGAAGATGCGATTGGACTTTTTACCCGTCTGAACATCGGTAAAATCCCCCTTACAAACGCCGAACTTGTGAAGGCTATGTTTCTTAGCAGAGACACGGGTGAAGGTGTAGACAAGGAAAAACAAGAAGAGATTGCACTGCAGTGGGACAATATGGAGAAGGAGCTTCACAACAATTCTCTATGGTATTTCCTGACTAACAAAACAAATGCTGATTACCAGACAAGAATAGATCTTGTTTTGGATCTATTATCCGGAAAACCAGCTGATAATAGAGAGGCATATTACACCTTCTTCAAATTTGATGAAATGCGTCAGAGTAAAACTCTCGACAGCATTTGGCGCAGCATTCAGCAAACTTTCTTAGTGCTTAAGGATTGGCATGGGAATCATGAACTTTATCACAAAATAGGATATCTTATTGCCTCTGGAACCCTTACGCTGCAAAGGATTTTTGATATTTCTAAGAACAAAACAAAGGATGATTTCAGAGAATCATTGGATGGTTATATCCGGGATAGTATCAAGATTAAAGGCAATTATTCGGATTTGACTTATGAAAAGCCTCTTGATCAAAAAAGAATTGCAACACTGCTTCTGCTGTTTAACGTTGAATCCGTTCGGCGGAACGGTGAGCATTCTCAGTGGTTTCCTTTTGACAAGTACAAATATGATAAGGGTGGAAAAGTAACATGGAGCCTTGAGCACATACATGCACAGCAGTCAGAAGGCTTAAGGACACAGGAAATGTGGAAAGAATGGTTATCGCTTCATATTCCATCTGTTAAGTCCGTAAGCGATGAGCATGAAGAGCTGATTGAATCGATGAAAAACGCTATCGCTAAAGACAAGCTGGAGCGTCAAGAGTTTGATGCAATTCAGCAGAAGGTAGTAGAACTTCTTTCAGTGAGAGGTAATACAGAATACCTTCATTCAATTGCCAATATGGCTTTACTGAGTTCTACAGATAATGCTGCATTGAACAATTCAACCTTTGATGTCAAACGAAACGAAATCATTGAAATGGACAAAGCTGGTCAGTATATTCCATTCTGCACAAGGATGGTATTTTTGAAGTATTACACTCCGTCAGCAGACAACCAGCTTCATTTCTGGGGTCACGCAGATAGGGTGGCGTATGTCGACGCAATGAATAATGTTTTAGTGAATTATCTTGAAGAGCCAATCATTCTGGAAAAGGAGGAAGAATAATATGGCTACAACACTTCACTCCTTTATGGACATTTTTGATGCAGCTTTTGGAGAAGGTCAAGAAGCTGTGCAACTCAAGAAAATTATCATTCCAATTATTCAGAGAGACTATGCACAAGGAAGAAAAGGGCCTGACGTTACCCGTGTGCGTGATCGATTCCTTGAGTCTTTGTATAAGGCCATTGAAGAAAAACCAATAACACTGGATTTTGTTTACGGCGACATAGATGATGAAGGAAACATGACCCCACTGGATGGACAGCAGCGTCTTACAACTTTATTCCTGATTCACTGGTATGCTGCTAAGAAATGCAATATTTCCGAAGAAGAGTATGATTTTCTGAAAAGATTTAGTTATGAGACGAGATACAGTGCACGTTATTTCTGCATTGATTTGGTTGATTTTAAGCCGGAATTTAAAGGAGTTTTATCAAAGGAAATAGTTAATCAGGCATGGTTCCCGCTTGACTGGGAAAAAGATCCAACTATTAGTTCCATGCTTGTAATGCTCGATGCAATAGATGAAAAATTCCGGGATGTAACAGATCTATGGGATAAGCTAAAAGAGAACCGTATTACTTTTTACTTCCTGCCGATTAAAGATATGGGGCTGACTGATGAGTTATATATCAAAATGAACTCAAGAGGTAAACCGCTTACTCTATTTGAACACTTTAAAGCAGAGCTCGAACGGGAAATCCGCAGCATAGATGATAAATTGGCGGATCGAATCATCGGTAAAATCGACCGTCAATGGACAGATTTATTATGGGAATATCGAGACAGTGGTAATGGTTCTTCTGAAGATAGCATTATCGATGATGAGTTTCTGCGTTATTTCAAGTTTATTTGTGATGTTATTTGTTATCATCAGAACGAGTCTCCGGTTGGTAGAAGTAATGATGAGTTCGACCTTTTGCAACGTTACTTCTCATTAAAGTGTCCAGATGCAGTGAAGAATATAGAAACGATGGAAAGCTTTCTCGATTGTTGGTGCAACATTCCAAATTATAATTCGCCGACAGATTTCTTGAAATCATTCATGGCAAACAAGCATGAAAGCGGAAAGATTTTGGTAGAGTCCAGATTTAATCTAAACATCTTTGAAGATTGTTTACATGCGTATTCTGATAAGACAGGCCGTATTAGGCAGTTTCCGTTAAACAGAATTGTACTTTTATACGCGATTACCACCTATCTGCGAAATGTCGATAAGATTGATGAGAATGACTTTAGAAGAAGAATACGTATAGTAAACAATCTGATACAAAACTCAGAAGATGAGATTTCGGATAGAACTGATCGAAACAGAATGCCTGCGATCTTAGCAGAGGCAGATGCAATCGTTCTCAAAGGGACTATTGATGATTCTATTGAAAATAACTTCAATGTTAATCAACTATCGGAAGAGAAAGAGAAGATTGCATTTCTGGATGCGAACCCTGATTCGGCGGATGTATTGTTCGAACTGGAAGATCACTATTTGCTTCATGGTCAAATCAGTATTGTAGGATTGGAGAACCTTGTTTATACTAAACGGTTTGAATCTCTATTTAAGTGTAACTTGGATCGAGTAGACTGTGCGATGATGGCAACCGGGGATTATGGTCAGATTGAAAGAAACAAGTGGCGCTATCAATACGGTTCAACATATCAGGTTGCGTGGGACGGACTATTCCATAGAAGCGCGAATTCAGGATTCGAAAATACAAAAAGCATTCTTATTAAGCTGTTGGCTACAAATGCCAGTTTCACAAATGAAATACTGAAGAAGATAGCAGATGGCTTTTTACAAGAGTGTGAAAATGCTAGTCTCTATCCTTTCAGATACTATTACATTAAGTACAGAGAATATCGCCCGGGTGCATATGGGAAGATGCATAACAATTCTGCTGCTGAGAATCCATATTTGTTCTTGGTGATGCAAACCAGAACACAATTGTCGCAAAACTCATATTATCCATATCTGAAAGTTGCTTCGGAATCACATCTTTCAAAAGACGATATGGGTCAGAGATTAATCTTTGATGACGAACACATAATATGTACAAACAGCTCGTATTTGAGACGGAAAAACGATGATAATTCTATTACTGATACTATCGGCATTGCCCAAAACGAGGATGGTATTGATACAGAAGACAGAATCATTGTGTTGAAGAATTACATTAAGGCAAATATGTAATTGTTACCCTGTTTCAGGGAGAAGAGATGGCGCCTACAAGCGCCATCTCTTCTCTTTTGCAAAATTTGATGGCAGCCACAACTGACACCATGCGTCTGACCCTATTGAAATCGATCTCGTTTTGATTATAATGGGATTTGAAATCCCACATAGGAATTGAGGTGCTGATATGAGGACAAAAGATCAAGGAACTCTCGATGCGATACTGAAGTTCGTGAACAAGTATTATCAGAAAAATCGCGTGGCTCCTACGATAACAGATGTCGCGGAAGGCGTCGGTGTGGCTCGATCCACGACTCACCGCTATCTGCAGGAGCTGAGCGAACGAGGAGTACTTAACTACGACAGAGGTATCCTTTCTGCTCCCGAGAGTGCCAAAATGAAGACGGCCTACGTTTCCGCCCCATTAGTAGGCTCCATTCAGTGCGGCTCCCCTGAGGAAGAACAGGAATATGTCGAAGAGTATGTCAGTCTGCCGGTCTCTATGTTTGGCAAAGGAGAGTTTTATATTCTTCGTGCGAAGGGAGATTCCATGGTCGATGCCGGTATCGAGGAAGATGATCTGCTGGTTATCGAACGCAATTGCCCTGCTGATGTAGGGGATATAGTCGTTGCGCTCGACGCTAACGGACAGAACACTCTGAAGCGCTATACCGGATATGACGAAAACAAAGGCTGCTATCTTCTCGCGTATGAGAACGAAGCGAAATATCCAGGGAAGGTCATAAAAGTGAAGAGCTTCACCGTTCAGGGTGTTGCCCGGCATGTTCTTAAGACTCTCTGAGAAATAAATGTGATAGGAGATGCTTGAAGTGAGTGCTACTGATGTGAAGTGCCCTATCTGCGGTACAGTGAATAGGTCTCTCGACTTAGAGGAAACAGACGGATGGATGGAATGTGAGCATTGCGGGAATACGGTTCAGCTCATGAAGTATATCAAGACACGGCGCATACCGTGTTATCAGATGAAAGACTGTCAGGTACTGGTTCCTCTTCCGCAGAAATAAACGTAAAGGAGTACGGCGATGCTGGAGGATTGGACGATTTATTCCTGGTATTGCCCGAACTGCAAGAACGAAGTTGCGGGGCTGAAAAATGAGAAGAACCAGATAAAAGTAATGTGTAATAACTGCGGAGCCAGGATGGTCCGCACCTTATGCGGCCGGAGACATGATGTGATCGACGTCTACCCTCCGGACGGCGAAGAACGATATGACTTAAAACTTAGGAGGTTATGATAATGACGATGATCGAACGTTTCGTCAAAGAGCGTAACGAAGCCCTGTTCAGTCTGGACAGGAAGAAGATCGAAGCCTATCTCATCAAATATGGTGAGACCGAGTTTGCGGACACTCCGGATCTGCTCTTCTGGGCAGGCGTCTACAAGGCGATCTGCGGTATCAAGTGTGCGCCGCCGGAGCTGGTCGATAAAGCTCACGGCTGGCTTACTGAAAACGGGTTTGCTATTCCCGCATAAATAGCAGCGTAACAACTGAATCAACGGCATCACGACGGGTCGGTCGGGCTGAAACAGGGCCACACTAAATCCGATTCCAGGTCACTTGACCGTGCGGCAGAAATGCCCGAACTCGTCACCGGTAGTTAAACCAGACATACATGAGAGGCCACCGGCAGGATAAGACACTATAGGTCTACCTATAAGTCTTGCCTGTCGGTGGCTTTTTCTTTTTTCTGGCACTCTATTGGTGACAAATACATATTCGCAGCCTGAAGTACAAGGGCCAAGGATACAAATACGCTGTTTTCAATTCTTTTTTGAAAAAGCAGTATTGGTACCCTTTGATTTCTGCACCCTTTTTCAGGCATGCAGCAACAGGAGTCCTTACGCCAGCGTGATTTGTGTCCTTTGGACCGCGCAGGCGGAAAGGACTTTTTATGTTGCTCCAGTGGCTTTGCTACATAGCTGAATACCCGTAACTCCGGGATTTGGAATTCGCACACAACCTAAATTTCAAATCTTAAGGAGTTACGAAAATGAATATCAAGGATATCAAAGGATACGACGAGTTTAAGAAACACTGCAATTTTGAGCTCTGCACCAAACGCTACCCCGATTGGATCGGGTCTGAAAAATACATAGTCATCACTGATGATGCTGAGAAGGATCTTCTGGAGGCTTTCCCGGAGATTATGAAGGAACTGTCACCGTATGTGATAGTCGGTCGCTATTTTGCGAAGATGAACGACGATATGCGCTATAACGACTCGAAGAGCGCTGCATCCTCTTTTTCTCTTGATCAGATCGATGATTATGAGAACCTTTCTGAAGGTTTTGTTGCGCCGGACTTTTCGGAAGACGTGTGTAACAAGGATGCTATTAGCCGATCGCTGCTTTGTCTGACGGAGATTCAGAAAGCTCGTGTTCAGCGACTCTTCTACGCAAACAAGACTCTTAAGGAAATCGCTCTTGAAGATGGAGTCAGTATCACAAGCGTGTTTGAATCTATTTCCGCTGCGCTGGAAAGAATGAGAGTTTTTTTATCATAGGACCCTAAAAAACGGCTGAGTTATTCCCATTACCTAATGAAGGGGTTATCTCGTGTCGGGCCTGGTTTCCTCTTCTACATTCAGGAAAGAGAGGAAAACATATGAATCGGACAATTAAACGCGGAGACATTTTCTACTATGACTTTGGCGAAAACAAAGGAAGTATACAGTGCGGTCGCAGACCAGTTCTTTGCCTTCAGGCAGATGATTTCAACAGGAAGGCCCCAACCGTCATCGTGGCAGCAATTACAACTGTGATCAAGAAGCAGTATATGCCTTCACATGTTCTGCTGCCGCCTGATGCAGGGCTTCCCCAGCCGTCCATGGTTTTACTGGAACAGATCAGAGCAATCAACAAGACAGATCTGGAGGATTATCTCGGATGTGTAGAAGATGAAACCACCTGGCGGGATATCAACAAGGCCCTAAAAAAGGAATTCGGTCTGTGGATTTACAAGCCGGACCGCACCGGAGATATCAGGTGTCTGTGTCCTAAGTGCCTTCAGGATTACAAATCAAACAGCAGCCTTATAATCAAACGCCTGGATCCGTTCAGCAGCAAGAAAGATCGCTGCGTCAAGTGCGATGGACTCGGTTACGACTACATCGTTTATGACAAAAGGAGGGCCTTATGATGTCAAGTCTGCAAATCGGAAATAAAGCTGTATTTCGCACAATTGGCTTTGAAAGCATATGTGGATACAATCCCCACTGTAAAGAGCAGTCACCGACAGACGATTTGATCTCTCCGGGAGGTGACATGGAATGAACACTGAAGAAAGAATGATTGGTGCGTCCAGAGTTGCCGATATTCTCGGAATCTCCGAATCATATGCCTATGTGGTTATTCGGGAACTCAACAAGGAGCTTGCAGACGCTGGGTATCTTACCCTTCGCGGAAAGGTTGACTGTTCGTATCTTTACAAGCGCTTCTTTTCTCCGAATGCAGAGTCCGGAGAAAAACCAATTCAGGAAGGGAGGTAACAAAATGGGTCAGTATAAGTATATGACCAAATCTTACGGTGTTAAGTGGAGTGCTAAGTTTCGTTATCTGAATCCGGAGACCGGTGAAATGGATATCGAATACAGGCGCGGCTTTGATACAAAGCGCGAAGCCAAACAGTACGAGGATGATTTTCTGGAGGAGCTTAAAGGACTGGAGAAGGCGTCGCCTTCTCCAGCAAAGGATTCTCCGCCCAGACGTACATTCTATCAGGTGTATCAGGAGTATCTTGCCTCACATAAACACGAAGATCTCAAGCTCTCTACGCTGGAGACTAAGAAGAACATCTTCACAAAGCACATCTTTCCGACTTTTCGGAATGTAAGGATCGATGAGATCACATCTGACGATATTTATCACTGGCAGTTGGCTATAAAAGAAGCCAAGTCTCCTCAGGGCAAGCCTTTTTCGGAGGCATACCTAAGGACCATTCAGTGTCAGCTGAATTCGATCATCAACTACGCCAATAGCAAGGGGTATTTGAAAGCGAATCCTCTGGCAGATATCAAGAACATGGGTGTAAAGGACAAGCGCGTCGAGTTCTGGACTATAGACGAGTATGAGAAGTTTGCGTACCAGGCTATGGTGGATCCCGAATTCTATTACTGCTATGAGGTCCTCTACTGGTGCGGTCTCCGCGAAGGTGAGATGCTGGCGCTCACAAGAAACGATATTGATTTCGATACCAGAACTATTCGTGTTAACAAGACGTTCTCGCAGCACCACGGAAAAGATATCGTGAGCACTCCGAAAACGGAGAGCTCCGTAAGAAAAGTCAGTATTCCGGATTTCCTTTGTGATGAGCTCAAGGAGTATCTGGCGCTTCTGTATAACAATGATCCGGACGAAAGGATCTTCAAATGCACGAAGTCCACTCTTACGAAGCACTTCAGGAATTACACTGAGCTTGCCGGGCTGAAGCCTATCACGATCCACGGCCTGAGGCACTCGCATGTTTCACTGCTGATAAGCAAGCGATATGACATCTTCGAGGTATCAAAGAGAATCGGTCACAAGTCGGTAAAGACGACACAGGATACGTACGGCCACTTGTTTGATGAAGTTCAGAAGTCCATTGCCAATGATCTGGATGGCATGCGAAGGAGGTAACCAATGAAGGACAAAACAAAAGAGTCCCCTGATTATTATGACAGCAGAGGAAGATGCAGAAACAAGATAATAGCTTTCCGTGTTTCACCGGAGGAGGCAAAGATGATTGAAGTAGCCGCTTCTGTTACCGGTATGTTCAAACAGGACTACTATATCTCAAAGCTGCTTGATAGGACCGTTGTTGTCCAGGGCAGCTGCAAGATACACAGAGCCCTGTATGACCGGCTGACTGAGACGTTAGAGGAGCTGAAAAGAATAGAGGCAGGTTCCGGAGTTGATCCGGACCTGCTGGAGATCATTCAGACGATTACTCAAATCGTGGACAATTTGTACATAAAGTGATAAGATACAAGAGGCCAAAACGAACTGGCCTCTTTGTTTTTACCAGTGGATATCATCCCTTGGAATTCATATTCGGCGGTTCTGGTTAGACACTGGGAACTATCCCTTCCGGTTGCACGACGTTTCGTTCTGACCCTCCGTGCAACCACGAAGTCTGATAAACCAAATAACTGGTGGATTATTGAGGGTAAAAACGAAGGTTTCAATAGCGAAAAGCACTCAAAACCGGGCAAAATAGCCCGGCGGTAAAGAGTGGGAATAACTCCATGATTCCTGCGGGCTCTGTTGACACGGGTTCACTTATTAAAAGAATACACCGCCGCATCGGACAGTTTTGATGCGGCGGTTTTTGCTGTACAAGTGCTGAAACGTTTCAAAAGCTGTGCTATCATATAGAAAGTCACAACAAGCATCACTGACAGAGAAACTAAAAAAGAAGAACGTAATTCATGTTCTCGGGGTTTCTGGTTCGGGCACAACAATGGCGCGTCTTTGCCTCAGCGCATTCGCGCGGGTTGCGACGGGATTTTTACGCGTCTACCGACAACGCAGACCGCTTTGCCACAGCGCATTCGTGCGGGTTGCGACGTCGCATAACCTCGTCATATGCTTCCTTGCCCTCTTTGCCACAGCGCATTCGTGCGGGTTGCGACTCCTTCATACAGCGGTTCAAGTTCGCCGTTGGTCTTTGCCACAGCGCATTCGTGCGGGTTGCGACGATACAGCCGTGGGAATGCGGCTATCCTTGTTGGCTTTGCCACAGCGCATTCGTGCGGGTTGCGACGACCAGCCGCATGACAGCCATGTCACGAGCAACCCTTTGCCACAGCGCATTCGTGCGGGTTGCGACGACAGACAATGACTCAAAAGAAAAAGGGGGAAACTTTGCCACAGCGCATTCGCGCGGGTTGCGACATTGCAAGCTCGCCGTTAACGTCGCGGGACGCCGTCTTTGCCACAGCGCATTCGCGCGGGTTGCGACCCGTGCAGACCGAGTTCGGCCTGAACTATGTCAACTTTGCCACAGCGCATTCGCGCGGGTTGCGACCCGCAGTATTGGCACGGTGCAGGTGTTGCCGCTCTTTGCCACAGCGCATTCGCGCGGGTTGCGACTTGACGACCTCGGGGCAATACTCGAAGAGACTGCGCTTTGCCACAGCGCATTCGCGCGGGTTGCGACTATGCCGTTGTAAAACGCTTGCGTTATCGTGCTTCTTTGCCACAGCGCATTCGCGCGGGTTGCGACTGCGGAAAAGCAATGCAGCGCACTGCGAATTTGCTGCGAGAAGGTAGATAGCTTTTCAAGCGTGGGCGAATCAGGGCTTGCGCTGACTATTTTCCCTTTCTCTTTTGCTGCCAAAGCAACCTATGTTGCCATTAACGACAGCTTCGGACGGGCAATCGACCGATTTTTTGGTGCGAACCGCACCGGAATTAGTGTTAGCTATGACTTCGCCGAACACCCATGCTTGTGACCGTTTTCGGAAGGGATTCCAAGCGATGAATCTCGGCATCATGCATGGTGACAAAATTCGGATAGTCTATCCGCAGTGCTTCTTTATCAAAAGAACAAGGCTGCGGTATCGTGTGTTGGAGCAGGAAAGCAGAGTACAAATCGCGCTGAATCCGCTTTGTTTTGCTGCTGTCGGAGCCATCTGAAATCGGCATGTAATTCCACCGTTCGGAAAGACTCTTCTTTTCATAAGTGTCACTAAGGTGATTATATTGGCTTGCCTTAAGGTTGTATGTATCGACTTCAACGACTCCGGGCAGCCCAAGAGTTTCACATTTTCGTTTGAGTATACTGATGAACATAGCAGGCGCTTTGTTTGCAAGAGACTTGCCGAAACGCTTTTTCCGCTTGTATCTTCCGGTTTTTTCTGAAATTGAAGTTTCCTTTGCGCGGTGCGCCAAACCGGGCCAGTTCATTTTTTCAACAAAAAACCGATCACCGAGCGTCAACATATGGTTTGCAAGGCAAGTGTGCTGAAGCTTTCTGATTTCTGCCTGCCGATGCTGAATATAAGCAAGCTTTGACTGCAATTTCAGATACCGTTTGGACTTGTTGCGGGTCAGTTTCACTCCGCGTTTTATTGTGCCGTCCGGTTTGTAGTTGTCCGGATTCGTTGCGCGGCGGCTGCGATCCAGCTTGCGCTGAAGCTTCTTTTTTTGATGCTCGATATTGGTGACTCGGTCAGCAAGTTCAAGCAGAGCAACTTCTTTATCGGAAGCGTATGCAACGGTCTGGGGACCGATATCAATTCCGACATTCCCCTTGCCGACAGAGTGGATCGGCTTTCCTGTTCCCGCAGAATACTTAAGCGCAGGTTTTCCTTCAAGCGTTAACTGAGCATACCATCGCAGACGATTTTTTCCGGGTTTTTTGATGATACGGACATATTTAACCCGCCTTGAAAGCATTTCACGCTCGTATTCGTTATCGGGGTCAATTTTCAGCGGAAGCAAAAGCTTTTTCTTTTTCCTTGTCCATTCAACATATTGTCCGCGAAAAATTATTTCGCACCCGCCGCTCTTGCCTTTTACAGAGTATCCTTTAAGTGAAGAAATATCCCCAAGACGTTTGAAATGAATCTCCTTTCCGCTCCCGCTCAGGTATTTATCGAATGCAGCCCAAAGCTGAACCGCAATGCAGTGAACGGCAACACTTGACCCGATAAGACCGTCAAAATGTTTATAAAAGAATTTGACATCGCTTTTGAAACCATTTTCGCTAATGCCGTTTGCACTAATAAGCTTCTCTCTGCGTTTAAAAGCATCCTTGCATTCGAGCGAATCCTTTGTGTTGCTGCGGTAAGCGCTGCTGATTACGGATTGAATTTGCCGATATTCAACAGTGCGCTCGAGCTGACGAAGCTTTTTCAGCTCAAAATTAAGTAAAGAATTATAAATCCTGCGCGCCGCTTCAAAGCGCTTCAAGAGGCAATCCTCCTGCCATTTTTCAACCCTAAGCGGCAGAGTCAGAACACAGGTGTCGGTATTATTATTATTATTATTATTATTATTATTCG
>OLVS01000038.1_pt1 | contig 124554 bp, 127 predicted proteins | sample 1644121 | NCBI WGS metagenome assembly OLVS01 (sample SAMEA103958121, study PRJEB25191) | human gut metagenome
CTTATTTATCCTCTAAATTTTCATCTGGTTCAGTCCCGGCTGTCCGCACCATCTCTTTTAGCTCATCAGCCAATGCACGAGTCGAGTTTAACAGCACTTTTCTGGCAGCGGGAGGACATGAAAGATAGAGCTGCCGCATATCATTGGCGGCTTGCTCATCTTCTGGCAGATCGAGATTCATCAGGGAATCCAAAGATAAATTCAAGACTTTGCAAAAAGCGCGCAGGACCTCAAAAGAAGGGTTCTTCACCCCTCTTTCGCAGCCTTGAACGTGCTTCAGAGAAACGTGGCTCAGATCTGCGAGTTCCTGCTGCGTCAGTCCTTTTTCCTTACGCGCTTTTTGTATCCTTCGTCCCAGCTCTTTTATCAGTTCCATAGGCACTATCGTCTCCTTGTTTATATTTTATCGTGCCCATTTCCTTGCAGGAAGAACCTTATAAAAGGTGTATTTGAGTACGATAGTACCTATTTTATTGTGCTTGCTGTACGCTTGACTCGCCCGCGGCTCTTATTGAAGCGGCAAGGCAAAAATATTTTTCAAAAAAATCGCATTACAGGCAGGACAAACTGCCTGTTTTTGTCATGGTTAGCAAGAAGGGGATTTTTCCTTCGCTGATCTTTGACAACTGAATACACGGCAGAACAGGTACATAACCCGCGTATGAGCGAGTGCAGGGCGCCGCGAAGATGGAGCAGCCAGGAGGTGATGGACAAGCTGTTTCGGAGCGATCAACGTCCCTGTGACCCGGATGGTGGCACATCCGGCGCGATGACTGCGCGGGGGCTTAAAGATACTTCCTCACGGCCCGCCAAAGACTTGGGGGGAACCCTGCGGCACACGATACGAACGATGCTGCGGAGTTATGACATCCGCGCCAGCGGAGACCTGTTGTGTTCCCATCGTCAGGGGGCGTGGCAAATGTGACGAAAGCTGAGAAATATAAATAGGAAGCGTTTGCCGCTTTCTGTTCAAAATCAGATACCATGCGCTGGCAGTTTCGGCTGCCAGCGTATTCATGTGATTTTGAACAAACACGATGACAAACTTGACGGATTGGAGGAAATATGCTTTATGGAAAAACTTATTACGCGAAAAGAAGCAGCAGAAATTTTGGGTATCAGCATTGCAACGCTGGACGCGGCCCGTAACAATGGTCTTATTTCTTATGTGCAATATGTGCAGAATGGCTGTGTGTACTTTACCTCAGCGGGCCTTCAGGAGTATATCGCAAAATGCACCCACAGAGCAAAGCCAGCAGAAAAGAACGCAACTTATCGTAAACCTCGCAGAGCTGGAGTGTGAGCCGGTCCGTATCCTTGTCGAAATCATAATGGTCTGATAAAACATAGATACAGCGCTGGAGTATATTCTTAGGAGGTGGAGAAATTGGCAAATAGAAAAATAATGCTTCCTCAATATGGCACAGTTATGAAAAGAGGTGTCCTATATTATAGGACCAGAATCAAAGACACGAATGGTAAGCTCGTAGCTATCTACGCAAAAACACCTGAAGAACTATACAACAAAGAAACGCTTGCGTTGGAACAGATTGAGAATGCCACTTTTCATCGGAAAACGCCCACAGTTGCAGAGTATTGTGAAAAGTGGCTGCTGATGCAGTCGGTTCATGTACGAGCTACTACTTTGACGGATTACACCTCAAAGGTCAGGCGGCATATTATAGCGGAATTGGGAGATAAACGGATGGGTGAGGTTAGCCTGGATGATATTCAGCTTGCCCTTGTTCCGGTTTCCAAGAAATCTGCATCGGTTTATAAATCTGTGGTAATCCTTTACAAATCTATCTTTCGCGCAGCGATGGAAAGCAGGATCATTGACCATAACCCGACGATTTATCTCACGACAAAAGGTGGCGGTGTTCCACAAGAGGATCGTCAGGCTTTGACAGATGAACAGGCAGCACGCCTTTTGGATGCTATCCGAGATTTGCCGCCTTATGTCTTTGTCATGATTGGTTTATATGCAGGGCTGCGCCGGGAAGAAATTCTTGCTCTGCAATGGGATTCAGTATATCTGGATACGGATACTCCATATCTGACGGTAAGGCGGGCATGGCACACAGAACACAACAGACCGGTAATCTCAGACGAATTGAAAACCAAGGCTGCGGAGAGAAATATCCCTCTTCCTGTTTGCTTGGCTGAGTGTTTGAAAGCAGCAAAGGAAACATCGACTTCGGAGTATGTGGTTTCAAACCGGGACGGCGAACCGCTGTCCTACACGCAGTTTAAGCGACTTTGGCAGTATATTGTTACGAGGACGGTCAAGGAGCGGAGCTATTATCGGTATGAAGATGGAAAAAGAGTAAAGCATACTGTCACACCTGTCTTGGGAGAAAAGGCTGCTCATAACGGAAAAGTGGTTTACAGTCTGGACTTTGAAGTAACACCCCATCAGCTGCGGCATACTTACATTACCAATCTCATTCATGCATCGGTAGATCCCAAAACGGTTCAATACCTGGCAGGCCATGAAAGCAGCAAGATTACCATGGACATTTATGCAAAGGTTAAGTACAACAGACCAGATGAGCTGGTCAGATCAATGAGTTGCGCGTTTGCAAGCTGGGACGCAGCACAGTAATAATAAAATAGGAAGTAAAGCAGGAGCGAGGCAAGGATGTCTCGCTCTTTGTTTTACATCAGCCGTATCTTTGATTAAATCGAGGCTTTCTGATAAAAAGAGAGTGTAGATACGGAGACTACACATTATCAAGAAAGGACGATCAAAGATGGCAAAAAAGAAAACACAGATCCCGAAGTATGGGACCATTACATTGAAAGGAATCCAGTATTACAGAACCAGGATTACGGATGCAGATGGCAAAGAGTTGAGTTTGTATGCCGCTACTTGTGAAGAATTGTATGAGAAGCAGTTAGAGGCTCGGAAGCAGGTGGAAGAAATTATCTTTCACCGGCAGCACCCGACAGTAGCTGAGTATGGAGAGAAGTGGCTGCTGATGCAGTCGGCAAAGGTGTCTGCGTCTACACTCAGAGGTTATACGAGGGATATGACAAACTATATCATCAAACCTCTGGGAGAGATGTATATGGAAGAAGTGACTGCTGACGATATTCGGCTGGCTCTTGTTCCATTGTCAAAGAAATCGGAAGGCTTATACAATAAGGTCAATATGCTGCTCAAGTGCATTTTTTATGCGGCAGAGAGAAACCAAATTCTTGAGCACAATCCCTGTGCGGGAATATCCGGTAAAGGCGGAAAACCGACAAAAAAGAAGGAGGCATTGACAGATCAGCAGGTAGCCGTGCTTCTGGATACAGTCAAGGGGCTTCCTCCATATTTGTTTATTATGCTCGGTTTGTATTCCGGTCTGCGTCGGGAAGAAATTCTTGCACTGCAATGGGATTGTGTATTTCTGGACGAGGATACGCCTTATCTATCGGTGAGACGGGCATGGCGTACAGAACATAACAGACCCGTGGTTTCTACGGTGCTAAAAACTCCGGCGGCAAAAAGGGATATTCCGATACCGAAGTGTTTGGTGGATTGTCTGAGAGAAACGAAAGAAAATTCCATATCAGATTATGTGATCGCTGACAGCAAAGGAGAGCCACTGGCTGCCTCGCAATTTCAAAGAGTGTGGCAGTATGTCGTTGTCCGCTCCACTAAGCCCCGGAACTATTATAAGTATGTAAATGGGGAGAGTATCAAATATACGGTTACTCCAACGCTGGGTATGACCCAGAAGAATCAACCCCAAATCAGATATACGCTGGACTTTGATGTGACACCTCATCAGCTGCGGCACACTTACATCACCAATCTTCTCTATGCGGGCGTTGATCCAAAGACAGTACAATACCTTGCCGGACACGAAAACAGCAAAACAACTATGGACATCTATGCAAAAGTGAAGTATAATAAACCAGAGGAGTTGTTTGGGGTAGTAAATGGTGCGTTTCATCAGGCTATCGCTGAATGAAAAAAGGCCGTTTTTTATGGTCCGCACACCGGATAACTGAGAAGCCGAAAGCCGGAAAAGCCCGGAATATCAAGGAAAAACAGCTCAAAAACTCGCGCAGTACGGTCTCAAAGCCGCCCGTCGCGCACCTCAGTTCAGCAAGCGCTGATCTATCCGAATATCGTTTCCAAAGCCCGAGATCCGCTGGATCCCGGGCTTTTCTTTGTCCGCGCGGGAGCGGTCGATCGGGTTTTTGCGCGCACTGGCTTGACAAACCGGGGCCGATGTGGCACATTATGCATGGTTAGCTGTGTCTAACTGCGTTTTGGGGGCACAAAACGCCCTGTTCCGGGGCAAATCTGAAAAGGAGTCAAGCCATTTATGCCGGAATCACTGATATTCTGAAACTTCGCGTCCTACTCAGCTTCCTCAATGAAGATCCCAAAACCTGCACGGTCACGGGCCTTGCCGGTGTGCTCGGCGAGGGGAAGCAGAAGGTCAGCCGCATCTTCATGGCGCTCGAGCGCGAGGGCCTGCTCGACCGGAGCGACCCGCGCCGCCCCTGCCTGACGGAGGCCGGGCGGGCGCGCGCGGCCTGTTATGAGGAGCGCACGAACGTCGTGCTCAACCACCTGCTCTATGAGGGCCTGGACATCGACAGCGCCATGCACGACGCCTATGCCTGGGCGCTCATCCGCAGCGAGCACGCCTTCCGGCTCTACACGCTAGCGGAGGAGTTGGCGATCAGCGAGACCATCTGCCGCCCCATGCTCGTGGGCAGCGTGCTCAGTTGGGTCGTATTTGCGGCGCTTGTGGCGCTCGCAGTCAGAGTCAGCGCGTGGTTTTGCATTCCGGCCGTTTTGGTCTGCATTTATGCGGCGATGTGCACCTGCCTTGGCATCTCCTATACCGTGCTGATCCGGACGCTGCGCGGGGAATGTGAAGATCCTGTACGCTGAGATGACCCGGCGGGCCGCCCGACGGCCTCATGACAGAGTACGCAAGGAAAGGAGGAGCGCGCGTGATCGAGATCGTGTATCATGGCGAGGCGGCCGCCGCTTTCGGCCCGGACGGGCAGGCCGGCGGCTTTGAAAACGCGGACGGAAACGGAGAGATCCACCTCTATCCGCTGCTGGACGGTGTGAGCGCCATGTGCCTGCGGCTGGAGATGGGCTCCTATACGGAGATCCGCACGCAGATCGGGATGCTGGAGATCAATTTCTGCGCCAACGGGCGCTTTGAGACCCGGTTTTCTCTGCGGGATCATGTTCTGCTCAAGCCGGGAGATATGGCCATCAGCTGTTACGACGGCGTGCACGGCACGATGTCGGAGTCGCACTTTCCGCTGGGCTATTACGAAGGCATCTGCCTGGAGGTAGCTCCGGATCCCGCCCGGCGCTGGATCGCGCGGAACGCGCCGGCGCTTTCCGTGGACTTTTCCGCGCTCAATCGCAACCTCCTGGGCAGTAAGTGGTATACATACGGCCCGGCCGGGCCGCGCTGTGAGCACGTGTTTCGGGAATTGTATGAAAGCATTGCCTATCTGGATCCCGGCTTCCTGCAGCTCAAGGTGCTGGAGCTGCTGATGCTGCTCGGCCGTGTTCCCCGCGAATCCGCAGCCGACCCGTACTGCTCAGTCAGGCAGGCAGAGCTGGCCCGGCATCTCCGGGATCATCTGCTGACCGACCGGGAGGGGTATGTCTCGCTGTCGCAGCTGGCGGCGGAGCACGAGATCTCGGTGTCCCACCTGCAAAAAATTTTCAAGCGGGTCTATGGCGTTCCGGTGTATCACTATATCAAGGAGTACCGGCTGGAACAGGCCGCAGTGGAGCTGGTGCGCAGCGCAAAGCCGGTGACACAGATCGCGCAGGCTGCGGGGTATGACAATGCCAGTAAGTTTTCCGCGTGCTTCAAGGCACGCTATGGCGCGACGCCGTCGCAGTACCGCGCCCATGCAAAGCATGCGTCAAAACGGAGCAGTGAAACCAAAACGGAGTAGCCCGGGGCGGCGCAATATGGTAGACTTCCTGCTGGTTAGACGAGACTAACTAATAACAGGAGGTATACAATGAAACAGAGAATTGCTGCATTTTTGATGTGCGTGATCTGCCTGCTGTCGGTCGTCGGCTGCGGACAGACCAAAGCGGACACGAACACCCCCTCGGCGGCCAATCAGCAGACGGTCACGGATGACTACCTGACGACCATCAGCGGGACGTATGTGGAGCTGTTCCCGGAGCTGTCGAAGGCGGATTACCGGAGCATCTGGCATGATGCCACCGCGCCGCTGGTGGGCGAGGACAATGCGGACGCCGCCACGGACAAGCTGCTCGGGATGTGCACGGCAAAGATCTACGGCGCAGACGCTGCCGAAAAATATGCGGCCGATCCGGACAGCATGGCCTTCGACTGCTATTTCCTGGCCGGGGTTTCGAAGTTCGTGATGGACGGCCACAAGATCACCGGTCTGGACGCGCAGGGCAAGGAAGTTTTCTCCCACACTTATCGAAAGCTGGACAAGGAAAATGAAAACGGCTTCATTTTCTATCAGAGCGAGGACGAAAACTCCGGTGAATTCACCTACTTTGCCTTCTCTCCGGACACGATGGCGACCACCTATCACCTGGAGTTCCGCTATGCGGAGGATCTCGATGACCTGCAGAGCTGGTTCGAGGGCGATTATGCTTACTGGAACGCATCTGCGATCGCCGAGGATTACGATCAGGAGACGCTGAAGAACGTGATCACGCTCTTTGCGACGGAAAACCTGCCGGAATCGAAGTAAGAGATACCGAAAGCAAAACCACATCCGCCGGTCCATTCGGACCGGCGGATGTGGTTTTTGTTGTTTATCCGAGCGCCACGTCCAGCATCATCATGATGCTGAAGCCCACGGCGAAAAACACCGTGCCGATATTGGAGTGATCGCCCTGCGACATCTCCGGGATCAGCTCTTCCACCACGACATAGAGCATGGCTCCGGCAGCAAAACTGAGCAGATACGGCAGCGCAGGGACAACGAGCTGTGCCGCCAGAATCGTCAGCACGGCGCCGATGGGCTCTACCACGCCGGAAAGCACGCCGCCGCAGAAGGCTCTGCCTTTTTTCATGCCCTCCGCCCGCAGCGGCATTGAGATGATCGCCCCTTCCGGGAAGTTCTGAATGGCGATGCCCAGCGACAGGGCCAGCGCACCGGCCGCCGTGATCTGCGCGCTGCCGGAGCGGTACCCGGCGTATACCACGCCGACGGCCATGCCCTCCGGGATGTTGTGCAGCGTCACGGCCAGCACCATCATCGTCGTGCGCTGCAGGCGGCTCTTCGGCCCTTCGGCCTGGGCGCTGTTCGCGTGCAGGTGCGGGATGATGTGATCCAGCGCGAGCAGAAACAGGATGCCGAGCCAGAAGCCCAGAAAGGCGGGGAGGAACGAGAGCTTCCCCATACCTGCCGACTGCTCGATCGCCGGGATCAGCAAGCTCCAGACCGAAGCCGCCACCATCACACCGGCGGCGAAACCGGTCAGCGAGCGCTGCACGGCGTCACTGAGCGCTTTCTTCATAAAGAACACGCACGCCGCGCCCAGCGCGGTGCCGAGAAACGGGATCAGGATCCCCCAAAATGTTTGCATAAGACAGCTTCCTTTTTGCTATGGATTAGGTTGTTTTCGTAAGTTAGATAGCTCTAACTAATAAGCATCATACCAGAGATCATCAACATTTGCAAGCGGAAACCCGCGGCCCGTGAAAATCCATGATTTCCAACCGGTTTCGGGCGCTCCGCAGCTCAAAAATGGGGCGGCCGTGCGGCCGCCCCGGTGCGTTCATTCTTTTTCCGGCACGTCTGCGTCGGCTTCCGGCGCAGCGTTTTCCGCCGTGCCGGGCCGGTTGCGGCGCGGCCGTATCTTGCCGAGGAGACGGTTGATGTGCTTTTCAATGTCCTGCGACAGCTCGGCGGCCTTGGCCGCGACTTCTTCGGCGGCTTTGGGCGCGGCGGCCTGCGTGTCATCGGCGGCCTCCGGCTCCGTTTCCGCCGGGGTGTCAGATCCCTGCGCGGGCAGAATGGCCTCCGGCGGTTCCGGCTGGCTGAGGATCGCCTGGAGCAGCTCCATGTCCGTCATGATGCGCTCGGACGCGATGCCAAGCTCCTTTGCGTCGTGCTCGAGCACGGCGATGAGCAGGTCGTAGTAATCACCATCGCACTTGAGCGCCCTGGCGATCTGCGGCAGCGTCTTTTCGTGGAACGTGCGCAGCGAGCCATCATCCGTCCCGAGGTATTCGAGCAGCTGCTGGCGCGCCGCGTCCTCGGACATGGTGCGGTCGATATAATACGTGCTGCCGTAGAGACCGTAGAGCACGCGCTGGGCGTCAAAGTAGCCGAGGCGCATGTTCTTGCGGCTCTGCTCGGCGTCGAAGTTCAGAATGTTGCCGAGATCGACCGTCGGCCCGATCGTCGTCACATGCACGTCGTCCGGAATGCGGAAGCGCTTTTCGATGCCGAAGCCGAAGATGCGCAGGGCAATGATGTCCTTGCAGCCATTTTCCACCAGCGCGTGGATGGGTACCACGTCCTGTACGCCGCCGTCGGCGTAATATTTGCCGCCAAGCTTTTCCAACCGGAATGCCGGCAGGTACGCGCTTGCGAGCAGCATATCGCACAGTTCGTCCTTGTCGAGATCGGAGGCTTTGAGCTCCAGCTCCTGATGGTCGGTCAGTGAGTAGGTGACGATAAAAAAGTCTGTGTCCGAGTGGCAGACTTTGTCCGCGTCCACGACCTCGGCAACCCATTTGCGCAGCGGCGTCACATCAAAGCCGCGGTTGCGCACGATGTCGGCCACGCTGCGCAGCGTGCTCTTGAGCTCGGAGAGCGGGATGTCGCGGTTCATGAGGCGGCGCATTTCCTCGTCGTCCACGTCCATGACCTGGGAAAAGTGAATGTTGTTCCAGACGTTTTCGGCCTTTTCAAGGTCGTCCATGACGATCATGGCACCGTTGAGCGCGCCGACGGACGTGCCGGACACGGCGGAAAAGCGGATGCCCGCCTCGCGCAGGGCTTTCCACGCGCCGATCTGGTAGGCGCCCTTCGCGCCGCCGCCCTCGAGCGCCAGACCATAGGTTTTGTTACGATCCAGTTTCAGTTCCATGTCGGTTCTCCAATCTGTAGATTTTTGCGGCATGGGGCGGCAGGTCAAATGCGCCCACGCCGTCGCGGATGGCAATGTGGGTATCGTCGGTGCAGTCGGCGGCGCAGTCGTATTCGCTGCGCACGAAGGCCAGCCTTGTCTCTTCGCACAGGCCGGCGCCGGGGCAGGTGAGCTCCACGTGGCAGCGCACCGGGTGCGCCGCGCGGTTGACGATCAGCAGCAGCGCCTCGTCCTCTGCTTCCTCGCCGAAGGCGTCCCGACCGTCCGCGATGACGCGCAGAACACACAGCACGTCGCCCGCCGGGGCGAACACGGCGACCTCGCCGCGCGTGAGCGCCGGGTGCGCATGGCGCAGGGCCGTCAGCTGCGCGTACCACTGCAGCATCTGCGTGTCGCACATCTGCAGCGGCGCGCGGTTGAACGGGTCGCACAGGCCCTGCATACCGGTCTCGTCGCCGTAGTAGATCGACGGGATGCCCGGCAGCCAGAACTGCACGGCTGCCGCCAGAACCTGCAGCTGCGCGCCGCGTGCGGCCATGGCGTCCGTGATCTCGAGCGCCGCAAGCTCCGCGCGCGTGCGGCTGCGGGGGTCAAAGTCCAGCGCCAGCGCCGAGCGCGTGCGCGCCACGTCATGGCTTGCCGTCAGATTCATGAGCGCGTAGTACAGCGGCCGCGGATAGTTCAGCCGCTGGCTCAGCAGCAGGTCGGCAAGCGCGTGCGCCGTGCTGCGCCCGGTCAGGAACGCCACCAGTCCGTCGCGCAGGGGATAGTTCATGACGCTGTCGAGCGCGTCGCCGAGTGCGTACTGCCGCCGTTCGCCGTAGCTGACTTTCGTCACGGCGTCCTCCCAGACCTCACCGAGGAGCACGCTGTCGGGGTCGGTTTCTTTGGCAGCGCTGCGCATGCCGCGCAGCACATCGTCCGGCAGTTCGTCGGCCACGTCCAGCCGCCAGCCGGACGCGCCGTCGCGCAGCCAGGTCTTGACGATGCTGCGCGCGCCGGTGATCATATATTTGCGCCAGTCGGGATTGGCGGCATTGACGGCGGGCAGGTCTTTGAAATCCCACCAGCACTTGTAGTCGTCGGGGTAGTGCGCGAAGCTGTACCAGCGCGCATAGACGGAGCTGCGGCTGTTGTACGCGCCGCAGCCGGGGTAGTGCCGGAAGCGGTTGAAGTACCGGCTGTCAGCGCCCGTGTGAGCGAACACGCCGTCGAGCACGATGCGGATGCCGCAGTCCGCCGCGGCCGCGCAGAGCTTCTTGAAGTCCGCGTTCGTGCCGAGGATGGGGTCGACCTTCCGGTAATCGCCGGTGTCGTACCGGTGGTTGGAAGCGCTCTCGAAGATCGGGTTGAGGTACAGCACCGTCACGCCGAGCTTCTGCAGGTAGTGCAGCCGGTCGGCGATGCCGCGCAGAGTGCCGCCGTAGAAATCCACCGGTGCGTATTCGCCCTCCGGCGTGTTGGCCTGCCACTCGACGGGTTCGTCCCATCCGGCGTGGCAGTGCACGGTCTGGCCCATGCGGCGGTGGTGCTCCATGCCGCGCTGCGCGGTGGCGGAGCTGTCGCGCGCGAAGCGGTCGGGGAAGATCTGATACATCACGCCGGTGCGAAACCACGCCGGGGTCGTGAATCCGGCGCGATAGACCGTCAGACGCCAGCCGTCACCCGGTGCGTCACACAGCCGGGCGTGCCGGCCGTCCGGCGCGGCGCACAGCCAGCGGATGCCGCCGTCGTTGCACGCGAGCCGGAAGCGGTAGCGCAGCGCCTGCGGCTCGGCGGGCATGGTCACGGCCGCTTCAAAGCCGGCGGCCGTCTGCGTCATGGCGACGGTGTCGCTGTACGCATCGCCGTAGAGTTCCACGGCGGCGTCGAACACGAGCGCCTCCGTGTCCGCGAAAGCGAGGCGCACGGCCGCACCGGTCTCGAGCGCGCCGATCGGGCTGCGGAAGGCCTCGTCGGCCGCGTCGTGCTTCGGCGTGGTGTCCTCCGGCAGCAGGAGCAGATACAGGTGCGCGTAGTCCTCGGCCGAGCGCGTGAAGCTGAAGTCCTGCGACATGGCCTGCCGCTGTACGCGGCAGTAGGCGTCATGATCGTCGTGATAGAGCGCGAGCGCGCGGCGGATCGTGTCCGCCAGCTCGTAGGCGTTGAAGTTGGCAAACGAGAAGCCGGTGCCCTCGCCGGTGAACCGGTTATACGGCTGCACGCTGTCGCGCAGGCCGCCGGTCTCGCGCACGATCGGCAGCGTGCCGTAACGCATGGCGATCATCTGCGACAGGCCGCACGGCTCGAAGCTCGACGGCATGAGCAGAAAATCGCTGCCCGCGTACACGCGGTGCGACAGCGCCTCGTCGTAGCCGATGTAGGCGCACAGGCGGCCCTTGTGCCGCCACTCGGCGCTGCGCATAAAGTCCTCATATTCGGCGTTGCCTGTGCCGAGGAGCACGAATGCCATGTCCTCGCTGTCCATGAGCTCGTCGAGCACGCACTGCACCAGGTCGAAGCCCTTTTGCGGCGTCATGCGCGTGACCATGGCGACGATGGGCGTGTGTGCGCCGATCTCGAGACCGAGCTCCCGGCACAGCGCGGCGCGGCAGGCGGCCTTGCCGCTCAGGTCGTCGGCGGAGTAGGGCGCGGCGATGCCGCCGTCGTGCGCGGGGTCAAAGACGGCGGTGTCGATGCCGTTGAGGATGCCGGACAGCTGGTGCTGCCGGGCGTTGAGAATGCCCTCGAGTCCCTCGCCGTAAGCCGCCGTGCGGATCTCACCCGCATAGCTTGGGCTGACGGTGTTGATGTGGTCGGCAAAGACGCAGCCGGCCTTGAGCAGGTTCGCGCAGCCGTTGAGCTCCATGAACTCCGGCGTGTAATAGCGCGCGTCGATGCCGAGCAGGTCCTGCACGAATTCGAACGAGAACTTGCCCTGATAGGCGATGTTGTGGATCGTCAGCAGCGTCTGCATGCGCGACTGCATCCTGCCGGCGTACTGCGTTTTCATCAGCATGGGCAGTACGGCCGTGTGCCAGTCGTTGCAGTGCAGGATCTCGGGCGTGAAGTCCAGCCTGGGCAGCGCCTCCAGGATCGCGCGGGCGAAAAACGCATACTGCTCGCCCTCGGCCTCGCCGCCGAGGTAAATGCGGTCTCCGAAATAAAACTCGTTGTCCACGAGGTAGATGACGATGCCGTCGAGCAGCAGCCGCTCGATGCCGACGTACTGATGCCGCCAGCCGAGATCGATATAAAAATCCGTCAGGTGCGTGACCTGGGATGCGTATTTTTCCTTGATCACGCGGTGGTACGGCGTGATGATGCGCGCGTCAAAGCCGAGCGCGGCCAGACTCTTCGGCAGTGTGCCGACGACGTCCGCAAGGCCGCCGGTCTTGGCCAGCGGTGCGCACTCGGCGGCCGCCAGCAGCACGCCGGGCAGGTCGCAGCGGCCCTTTTCGGCCAGCGCTGCGCGCAGTTCGGGTTTCATGGCGTTCCCTCCTTTACCGGGTCGTGAAGGTGAAGTATACGGCGGCAAGCTCCGGCAGCGTCACGCGCGCGGAGCAGGGGAGCGTGCCGAACGGCACGTTCTCGCTGCGGATCTCGGGCGCGTTGTGCACGCCGGAGCCGCCGAATTCCTCGCTGTCGCTCGACAGCAGCTCGCGCAGCACGCCGCGCCTGGGCAGGCCGATGACAAAATCGTCATAGCGCACGGGCGTGAAGTTGCACACGCACACGAGCCGGCGGCCGTTGCGCGCCGTGCGCAGGAAGGCGATGGCGCTGCGCTCGGCGTCGTCCACGTTCAGCCACGTGAAGCCGTCCCAGCCGTCGTCGATGTCCCAGAGTGCGCGGGTGCTGCGGTAGCAGGCGTTGAGCGCGCTGCACCAGCGCTGCATGGCCTTGTGCATCGGGTAGTCGAGCAGCAGCCAGTCGAGCCCCTGCTTGTAGTTCCACTCGATGAACTGGCCGAATTCCGAACCCATGAACGTGAGCTTCTTGCCCGGGTGCGCGAACTGATAGCCGTAGAGCGCGCGCAGGGTGGCAAACTTCTGCTCATAGGTGCCGTACATCTTGTCGAGCATCGACTTCTTGCCGTGCACGACCTCGTCGTGCGAAAACGCGAGGATGAAGTTCTCGGAGAAGGCGTACATCATCGAGAACGTCAGCTTGTCGTGATGGTATTTGCGGAAATAGGGATCGAGCTCCAGATAGTCGAGCGTATCGTGCATGAAGCCCATATCCCACTTGAAGCTGAAGCCGAGGCCACCGTCATAGGGCGGCTTCGTCACACCGGGGTAGGCGGAGGACTCCTCCGCGACCGTCACGCAGCCGGGCCACGCCGTGAGCACGGTCGTGTTGAGCTTTTGCAGAAAGGCGACCGCGCCGAGGTTGATGTTGCCGCCGTCGCGGTTCGGCGTCCATTCGCCGTCGCGCCGGGCGTAGTTGAGATACAGCATCGAGGACACCGCGTCCACGCGGATGCCGTCGATGTGATAGCGGTCGAAAAACGACATGGCCGACGAAATGAGAAAGCTCTGCACCTCCGGCATTTCATAGTCGAAAATGAGCGTGCCCCACTCCGGATGCTCGGCCATGCGCGCATCCTTGCACTCGTAGAGCCGTGTGCCGTCAAAGCGCGCGAGCCCGTGCGCGTCCTTCGGAAAGTGCGCCGGGACCCAGTCCATGAGCACGCCGATGCCGGCGCGGTGGAGCGTATCGACAAAGTACATGAAGTCCTGCGGCGTACCATAGCGGCTGGTGGGGGCGTAGTACCCGGTCACCTGATAGCCCCAGGAGCCCTCGTAGGGGTATTCCGTCACGGGCAGAAGCTCCACGTGTGTGTAGTGCATCGTCCGGCAGTAGTCCGCCAGCTCGTCTGCGACCGAGCGGTACCACGGCAGGCCGGTCTCCGGCCGGCGCCAGGAGCCGAGGTGCACCTCGTAAATGCTCATCGGCGCGCGGTACACATCGCGCGCGGCGCGGCGGCGCAGATAGCTCCGGTCGTGCCAGACGTAGCCCTCGAGCGCCCAGACCTTGGATGCGGTCGCGGGCCCGGTCTCGCAGTGCGCGGCGAAGGGGTCGGCCTTGAGCACCGTCTGCCCGTCCGGTCCGGTGACGGCGTATTTATAGAGCGCCCCGTCGCGCAGACCGTCCACGGTCTGCACCCATGTGCCGTCCGGCAGGCGGTCCATCGGCGTTGCCGCCGCGTCCCAGCCGTTGAAGTCGCCCACGAGCGCGACGCGCTGCGCGTGCGGCGCCCAGACAGCGAAGCGGTGCCCCGCCGCGCCGGGGAGCGCGTGGCAGCCGAATGTGCGGTATGCGTGCACGGCCGCGCCAGTATGAAATTCCTGCAGCTCCGGCTCCATGGGGGAGCCGGGCGCGCGTCCTGTCTTATCCATGGCGCGCCTCCAATATCCCAGTCTAGCACGATCATTATACCGTGCCCGGCATGAAATTCCAACAGTTTTTTGCGGCCTTGCTTTGACAATGCGCGCCGCAGCCGCTATACTTGTGACAGATAGAATGTATTTGGGAGGCGCAGTATGTTTACCTTCAATCACTTTAATTTCAATGTCCTCGATCTCGAGCGCAGCGTGCGCTTTTATCATGACGCCCTCGGGCTGGAGCCTGTGCGCACGAAGAATGCGGCCGACGGCTCGTTCCGACTTGTGTTTCTGGGCGACGGGCACTCGCCGTTTCAGCTCGAGCTGACCGGTCTGCGCGGCCGCACGCAGCCGTATGACCTCGGGGAGGGGGAGTTCCACCTCGCGTTTTCCGTGCCGGACATGGACGCCGCGCACGCGAAGCACGCGGCCATGGGCTGCATCTGCTTTGAAAATCCCGGCATGGGCATCTACTTCATCGAGGACCCGGACGGGTACTGGATCGAGATCGTACCGGAACAATAAAGCCCACACAGGAGACGGAAAACGTCTCCTGTGTTTTTTTGTATAGCGAAAACCACTCGCCTAGCGAGTGGTTTTCGCTATACAATGACCCGCGCCCCGCAGAGTTTTCTGCGGGGCGCGCTTTGCTGGCCGGTATGTGCGCTCAGTCGTCCGGCGGCGACAGCCGGCAGATGTCGAGCACGGACACCTCGAACGCCGTACGCTCGACGGCGCCGGTGTCCAGCACCTTGATGTAGCTGCGGCTTTGCAGCCGCCCTTCGAGGGACACGCGCGTGCCCACGTCCCAGAGTGCGGTCTCGCACGCGCGCGCACCCCAGGTGATGCACGGCAGGTAGTCGCTGCGGCCGTAGTGCCGGTTCACGGCCAGCATCAGGTCGCAGATGTCGCGCCCCATCGGTGTCGTGCGCAGGTTCGGCGGCTTGCAGAGCGTACCGCTGAGCAGGATCAGGTTGCGGTCATACGGCTCGTCGCTGAGCGAAATGTCGCGCGCGAACACCGTGATGACCAGCTTCGCGCCCGGCCCGCGGCGGTTGTTGAACGAGCGTACGTCGCCGATCACGCACAGTCTTGCCGATTCCTCCAGCGGCATCTCGGCCAGCAGCCGTTCGCGCACGACGACGTTCACGCGGTCGATCGTGCCGGACAGCCGCTGTGTCTCGAGCGGGAAGGTGAAAAAGCGCTCCTGCCGGTTTTCGTGCGACAGCACGGGCGGCGCCGCCAGCGTGCCGCAGAGCTCGGCATAGTTGTTTTGTTCCAGTTCGTCCATGTGCTGCACCTCTCTTGTTGGGTACCACAGCCTATGTGCCGGCGGCGGAAAATATGCGTCTTGTGCAATGCGGCCGGACGCGGTATAATAAGAATACCTATTTTTCGTGTTTCATCAGAAAGGACGAACGATCATGGAACTTCGAGAGATTCTTTCCCGCTGCGACCACACGCTCCTGCGCGTGGATGCCACTGCGGCGGAGATCCGCGCCCTCTGCGATCAGGGCATGCGTTACGGCTGCGCCAGCGTGTGCATCCCGCCGTGCCATGTCGCCGGGGCGAAGAAATATGTCGGCGACCGCCTGCGCATCTGCACGGTCATCGGCTTCCCGAACGGGTACAACACCCCGGCTGTCAAGGCGTTCGAGGCGGCGGAAGCCATCCGCAACGGTGCCGACGAGGTGGACATGGTCATCAATCTGGCCATGGTCAAGGACGGCTGCTGGGACGATGTCGCGGCCGATATCCGCGCCGTGCGTGAGGTCAGCCGCGGCCGCATCCTCAAGGTCATCATTGAGTGCTGCCTGCTGACCGAGGAGGAAAAGCGCATGCTCTGCCGCATCGTGTCCGACAGCGGAGCTGACTATATCAAGACCTCCACCGGCTTTTCCACCGGCGGCGCCACGGCGGACGATGTGCGTCTGCTGCGCACCTGCTGCCCGCCACACGTGAAGGTCAAAGCCGCCGGCGGCATCGCAAGCCTTGCCGACGCGGAGGAGTTCATCCGCCTCGGCGCAGACCGGCTCGGCACCAGCCGCATCGTGAAGATCGCCATGGCGCAGGAGCAGCAGGCTGCCGAGGCAGCGGCCGCGCCGCAGCAGCCGGAAGCGGCTGCCCAGCCGGAAACGCCGGAACAGCAGGACACCACTTACTGAGTCTGCCGGGCGGCGAGCTTTTGCCGAACGGTTCGCCCCAGCCACACGCCGGGGATGGCAAGTCCAAACCAGAACAGGGTATACAGCGGGCAGATCTGCCCGAGGACGTTGAGCGGCCGGTCTGCATAGCTCCAGACGTTCCAGCCAAGGCGCAGGTTGACGAGCACGCCGGTGAAATACTCCACCGTCGTGACGGCGGCCGCGCACAGCGTCCAGCGCCGCCAGAGCACGGTGCGCTCGCGCCCCGCGATCAGATAGATCAGCACGGCGCACACGCCGCCGCACAGCAGCATCGACCAGTGCGTCCGGCCGCGCCAGAGCAGCTCCAGCCCGCCGTAGCCCAGTCCGCCGGCGGTGAACACACCGCCGTATTCGAGTACTTTCATATGGCTTCGCCTCCGTTGGGGAGTATGTCCCCGGAAGGCGTGATTCAGTCCACATTTTTTGCTCGCCCAGCGCAGAAAACCCTTGACAGACCGTGCCGGGACTGCTATAGTATAAAAGCTGACAACAAAGTGGGCGCCATCTGGGCAGCCTCACCCGGCCGCGAAGGCGGTCCGCGGTCAATAAAACCCGCTCCCGTCTGGGAGATATGTGTGTTTTATGCGCGCGGATGTGTCTTGCATCCGTGCTTTTTTGTTCTCGGAGCGATCGCTCCCGATGCAACCAATGGAGGTGTGTTCGTATCGCAACTGCAAACTATCAGATCAACGAAGAGATCCGCGATAAGGAAGTCCGCGTCATCGGCGCTGACGGCGCTCAGCTGGGCATCATGTCCTCGGCCGCTGCGCTGGAGATTGCCGAGGGGAAGGACCTCGACCTCGTGAAGATCGCTCCGGGTTCCAACCCGCCGGTCTGCAAGATCATGGACTACGGCAAGTACCGTTTCGAGCAGGCCAAGCGCGAGAAGGAAGCCAGAAAAAATCAGCATGTGATCGAAGTCAAGGAGATCCGCATGTCGCCCGGCATCGGCGAGAACGACTTCAACACCAAGCTGAAAAACGGCCAGAAGTTCCTGCAGGGCGGCGACCGCCTGAAGGTGACGATCCGCTTCCGCGGCCGTGAAATGGCGCACACCAATATCGGTGAACAGCTCCTGCGTGACTTTGCCGCCAAGTGCGCGGACATTGCCAACCTCGACAAGCAACCCAAGCTGGAGGGACGCAATATGTCCATGTTCCTGTCGCCAAAGCCGCAGAACACCAATAGTAAGAAGTAAGCAAACCAAGGAAGGAGAAAATACAATGCCCAAACTGAAATCTCACAGTGGCGCGAAGAAGAGATTCAATCTCACCAAGAACGGCAAGGTCAAGCGTGCCCATGCGTTCAAGAGCCACATTCTTACCAAGAAGGATACCAAGCGCTGCCGTCGTCTGCGTTCCACCACTTATGCGGATGCGACTACCGAAGCGACCATCAGAAAAATGATTCCTTATAAATAAGGATTGACCGCACAATAGGAGGAAACAACAATGGCAAGAGTTAAGGGCGCGATGATGACGCGCAAACATAGAAAAAAGATCCTCGGCCTGGCCAAGGGCTACTGGGGCAACAAGTCCCGCCACTATAAGATGGCCAACCAGCAGATGATGAAGTCCGGCCGCTACGCTTACGTCGGCCGCAAGCAGAAGAAGAGAGACTTCCGTCAGCTGTGGATCACCCGTATCAGCGCCGGCTGCAAAGCCAACGGCATGAACTACTCCACCTTTATGCACGGCCTGAAGCTGGCCGGCATCGACATGAACCGCAAGATGCTCTCCGAGACTGCAATTCATGACTCCGCTGCGTTCACCGCTCTGTGCGAGCAGGCGAAGGCTGCCCTGAACTGAGTTTCCAAGTTAAAAACCCCGCCATCCGACCGGATGGCGGGGTTTTTGTATGTTCTTCAGTCGACCTGCCGCGCCACGACCAGAAAGCGGCCGTTCGCCGTGTGGTAGGCACAGGTGGACAGCGTGAGCAGCCGGTCGTCGGGCTGGATCGTGATGCCGGTGTCATAGCACCGGTTTTGTTCGATAAACGTGCAGTACTGCGCAAACTGCTCCGGGTCCGTGCCGATGCAGTCATAATATCGAAAGGCGTCAGAGCCCTCAGCGGGGATTTCCGTTTCGATCGCGGCCACGACCTCATACGAATGGGAGGCGTAGAGCGTGTCAAACTGCACGATCGGGTGCGCAGCGCGAAATGCCGCATCCTTGTAGGAGATCAGCGAGCCGAACATGCTGCCGTCTTTCATGTGGTGCCCGTAGATGAGGATGTTGTCCGCCGTGCGCACATCGCAGTTTTCGGCGACATACAGCGTGCCGCGGTACGACCACTTGCCGTAGAAGTCCATGTGCAGGTACTTGCCCAGCGTGTCGGGGGCAAACATGACGACGTTGTTGATGTTGGTGCCGTCGATCCGCAGCCAGCCGATCGTATCCGCATTGTCGGCGGCAACTGCACGCACCTGCTCCATGGCCTCCGCACTGGCTGCGTCATGCGCGGCGGCGAGCGCCTCTGCGACAGCGCGGTCGCTGCGGTCACTGTGCCAGTACCAGCCGAGCACGCCAACGCAGACCAAGAATCCGACGATGCAGACGACGCGGATCACGATGAGAACGGTTTTTTTCATACAAAACTCCTGATAAGAAAATGGGCAGTGTCATTTGACGCTGCCCATTTTAACTGCATGAGAGTGAAGATCAGACGCCGTGGTGCTTGCTCTTCCTGCGGTTGTAGTAGGTCGCAGCGAAGGTCGCCACGAAGATCACTGCCAGCGCAATGACCAGCCAGATCAGACGTGTGTCGCCGGTCTTGGGGGTGTTCGACTTGCTGCCATCCGGATTATTGCCGTCCGGATTGTTGCCGTCCGGATTGTTGCCATCCGGATTGTTGCCGTCCGGATTATTGCCGTCCGGATTATTGCCGTCCGGATTATTGCCGTCCGGATTATTGCCATCCGGGCCATTCCCGTCCGGATTGTTGGGGTCGGTGCCATTGCCGTTGTCGCCGCCGTTATCATTGCCCTCGCCGAGGATGACAACGATATTGATGTAGTGCAGACCGAAGTTCGTGGCAAACGCCTTGATGGTATTCGTGCCCTTGACATGGATGCCCGTGCCGCCGGGGTAGGTGATCCCGCCGACGCCGACGATGGTGGCCTCCTGAACATCGGCATCAATGCTCCAGTCGTGGACATGGTGGTTGGTGCAGGTGATGGTCACGGGGGACCACGCCGTCACTTCCATGCCGGCATGATAGGGCTTCGTGTGCGTGCCGAGCGCGTCCGTGTAGGTCACGGAGAAGGCCGCATCGTGGTCATAGTCGCGCAAGACTGTCAAAAACAGGTGCGTGCTCACGCCCGCCACGTCGCCGGCCGCCGCCGGGGTCGTGCCGAACGAAAACAGCGACAGCGTGAATGCCAGCAAGAAGATGGCAATCATGAGTGCCTGCTTGCGATGAGTTGCTTTTTTCATGTTGATTACATCCGCCTTTCACATTAGCTGGTGATCGATAAAAAGAGATCGCGAGGGAGTGCGTTGGGAACGGTTGCTGTGGGTGAAAATTGCATTGTTTACAATCTATTCATAAAATAACACATTGATAATCACTCGTCAATAATTATAATGCATGAGACGCGGAAAATGTTGCATCATTTTGCAAATGTGCCAAATTTTTTTCCGTTTGCGCATTTTTTTCACAGAGCGGCGTTATGTGTCCGGCAGTGGTGCTGCGAGTGAAAAAACGCATCGGATCAAAAGCGCAGAAATCCCATAAATTAGGTTTGACAATCACCGGGCGGAGTGTTAACATTACGAGATGCTGATTAACGGGGTTAACAAAAGGAGGATGGTTCATGGAATTGCAGCGACTGACTGAGGAATTGCTGCTGACGGTTACTTCTTTGAACCGGTCCTGCATACCGCAGAGTGTGCAGGAGCACCTGAAGGGCGAAAACTTCCTGCTGAGCTACCTCGATGAGCACGGCGGGTGCAGTACGCCGGGCGTGCTGCGGGAGGTCCTGGGCGTGAGCGCGCCGCGCACGGCGGCCATGCTGCGCGCGCTGGAGGAAAAGGGGATGCTGCGCCGCTGTGCCGACAGCTATGACCGGCGCCGCGTCGTTGTGCACCTGACGGAGCTTGGCCGCCAGACGGCGGAACAGATGCACACGACATTGTGTGCGCACGTGCAGCGCGTTCTCGAGCAGCTGGGTGAGCAGGATTCCCGCGAACTGATCCGCCTGCTGGGGCGCATCACGGAGATCGAGGCAAGCGCCTGAACGGTGTGCGCGGATGCTTCGATGCAGGATGTATAAGGAGACGGTTTAATGAAGAAATATATTCAGGAACATAAATATGTTCTGTTGGTGCTGTATTTGCCCATTTATCTGATCTGGTTTGCGCTGGTCGAGCGCATGGTGCCTTCGACGGAGGGCTGCTTTGTATCCTATCTGCCGCTGGACGACAAGATCCCCTTTCTGCCGGGGTTCATTCTGGCGTATGTGCTCTGGTATCCGTTTTTGATCGTCCCGGTCGTTGTGACGCTGCTCAAAGACGATCGCCGCGCGTTCATCCGCTATGCGGCGTTTATCATTGCGGGCTTTTCCATCTCGCTGACGATCTGCATGATCTGGCCGAACTGCCAGCTCCTGCGCCCGTCCGTGGTGGACACGAGCACGCTGTGCGGCTGGCTGGTCAATGCGATCTATTCGGCCGACACGCCGACGAACGTCCTGCCGAGTATGCACGTGGTCGGCTGTATGGCCGTGCTGGCCGTGACGTTCGACAGTAAGTATTTAAAAAAGGTGCGCATCCCGGCGGTCATCATCGCCGCTGCGATCTGCGCGGCGACGGTGTTTGTCAAGCAGCACTCCATTCTGGACGTGTTTGCGGCGCTCGCGCTGTCGCTGGTGCTGTACCTGATCATCTATGTCGCGGCGCGCCGGATCGTGGACCGGCGTCAGCCGACGGCCACAGCCTGAGAGAAACCAAACAGAGAAACAGATAGACGAGGATAAAGAGGAGAAATATGAGTGACCCGAAGATCCTGAAAAAGATGGAGCAGGAAAACCAGAAATACAAACCGAAGCCGGCAGTCGTGGCCGTCTACTGGATCCTGCGTCTGATCGTTATCGGCGTCATGGTCATGACGATCATCCATAAGAACTATGAGAGCACGTTCGTGTGTGTGCTGGTGCTGATTTTGTTCATGCTGCCGAGGTTCGTGGAGCGCAACTTCCGCATCGAGCTGCCGAGCACGCTGGAGATCATTATCCTGGTCTTCATTTTCGCGGCAGAGATCCTCGGCGAGCTCAAGAGCTATTTCATCACCTACCCGCACTGGGACTCCATGCTGCACACGACGACGGGCTTCATCAGCGCGGCGTTTGGCTTTGCCATGGTGGATCTGCTCAACCGCAACAAGCCGCAGCACTTCAAGCTCTCGCCGGTGTTTCTGGCGCTGGTGGCGTTCTGCTTTTCCATGACGGTCGGCGTGCTGTGGGAGTTTTTTGAGTTCTCGATGGACTACCTGTTCCACATGGACATGCAGAAGGACATGATCATCCACTCCTTCGCCTCCGTGACGCTCGACCCGACGAACAGCAACATTCCCATCCTGGTGGACAACATCACGGACGTGGCCATCAATGGAAAATCGCTCGGTCTTGGCGGCTATCTGGATGTGGGCCTGTATGATACGATGCAGGACCTGTTTGTCAACTTTGTCGGTGCGCTCACGTTCAGCGTTATCGGCTACTTCAGCGCCAAGTCCGGCAACAACAAGATCGCCAAGCAGTTCGTGCCGGTGGTCCTGCCGGAGGAGCCAAAGGCAGAAAGCGAACCGGAGCAAAAGCCGGAAGCGACAAAATAAAAGCAATCCCCGCCGGACGCAGCCAGCGTCCGGCGGGGATATTTGTTTGGGGCATTGGGTCAGAACCGGAACTCAAAATCGAGATCGTAGATGCTCACCGTGTCGCCTTCCTCGATGCCCATGGCCTCGAGCCGGTCGAACAGGCCGGACTGGCGCAGCACGCGGTCAAAGTACATGCGCGATTCGTAGTCGCCGAAGTTGATCGTGCTCATGAGCCGCTGCAGCCACGGCCCTTCGACGACCCAGAGATCGTCAAAGTGGCGGATCTGCAGCTCGTCGCTCGTGCCGACTTCCGGCTCGGGCGGAACGTAGTCGGCCTCGTACGGCGGCATCGGCGGGATCTCGGCGAGCTTTGCCGCGCACGCCTGAATGAGCTCGCGCGTGCCGGTGTGGGCGGCAGCGCTCATCTCAAAGAATTCGTAGCCCTGCGCCTCGACGTGCGCGCGCAGGCGGTCGATGTTCGTGCGGTCGTCGCCGAGCAGGTCGCATTTGTTGGCGGCTACGATCTGCGTGCGCGAGGCCAGCACGTCGCTGTAGGCGCGCAGCTCGGCGTTGATGGCCTCAAAGTCCTCGACCGGGTCGCGCCCCTCGCTGCCGGAGACGTCCACCAGATGCACGAGCAGGCGGCAGCGGTCGATGTGGCGCAGGAAGTCGTGGCCGAGGCCGGCACCGTCGCTCGCGCCCTCGATGATACCCGGAATGTCCGCCATGACGAACGACGAACCCTCCGACACGTATACGACGCCCAGGTTGGGGAAGAGGGTCGTGAAGTGGTAGTTTGCGATCTTCGGGTGCGCCTTCGACACCACGGACAGCAGCGTGCTCTTGCCCACATTCGGGAAGCCGACGAGGCCCACGTCCGCCAGCAGCTTCAGCTCGAGCAGGATCGTGTGGCTCTCGCCGGGCAGGCCGGGTTTGGCAAAGCGCGGCACCTGCCGCGTCGGGGTGGCAAAGTGCTGGTTGCCCCAGCCGCCGCGCCCGCCGCGCGCGGCCACGAACGGCTCGCCCGAGGACATGTCGTGCATGATCGCGCCGCTGTCCGCGTCGCGCAGCAGGGTGCCGCGCGGCACGCGGATGTGCAGGCTCTGGCCCACGCGGCCGGAGCAGCGCTTGCCCTGACCGTCGGCACCGTTGCCGGCCACATATTTGCGCTTGTAGCGAAAGTCCATGAGCGTGGACATGTTGTCGTCCACTTCAAAGATGATGTCGCCGCCGCGCCCGCCGTCGCCGCCGTCCGGGCCGCCGGCGGCCACATATTTCTCGCGGTGGAAGGTCACTGCGCCGTTGCCGCCGTCGCCCGCGCGCACGGTGATGGTCACTTTATCAACAAATGGCGAAGCCATGGTCATTCCTCACTTTCGTTGCCGGGCAGCCCGGCGGGGGATAGAAAAACGGGGCGGGCGCGATGCCCACCCCGTTTGCGATTACTGTGCGATCTCTTCGTAAACAGAGACCTGCTTGCGATCCTTGTCCTTGCGCTCGAACTTCACGACGCCGTCCACGAGGGCGAAGAGCGTGTCGTCCTTACCCTTGCCGACGTTGATGCCGGGGTGGATCTTCGTTCCGCGCTGTCTGACGAGGATGTTGCCGGCCAGAACAAACTGACCGTCGGCTCTCTTGGGGCCAAGGCGCTTCGACTCACTGTCGCGGCCGTTCTTGGTGGAACCCATGCCTTTTTTATGTGCCATTTCGAATTACACCTCCATGTGTCAAAATCAGTTGCGGAAATCAGGCCTCGATCTTCGTGATCTCGACCTTGGTGTAGGGCTGTCTGTGGCCCTGTGTTCTGCGATAGCCTTTTTTCGGCTTCATCTTGTAGACGCGGATCTTCTTGCTCTTGCCGTTTTTGACGACATTGCCGGAAACGACGGCGTTTTCCACCACGGGGGTGCCGAAAACAGCCTTGTCCTCGTCGATGACAGCCAGAACGCGGTCAAACTTCACAGTCTCGCCGGCCTCGACATCCAGCTTCTCGACGAAGATGACGTCGCCCTCAGCCACGCGGTACTGCTTACCGCCGGTAACGATGATAGCGTGCTTCAAACTCGTTGCACCTGCCTCTCTGTAGAGTCTCGCTCTTGTGGGCGGGAGGCGCACCTCCGCTTGGTACCCACTCAATGCGGCCTTGACAGTTTATCATTCCGGACAGGTTTTGTCAACGGTTTTTCCCGGGACATGGCGAAGTTTTTCGCGGGGATCGCAATTTTGCGGCGGATATGGTAAAGTGGCAGCGAGAGAGGGCGGTGCGATGAAGCGCCTGGTCAATGCCATTACCTGCACGCGCTTTGTATTTGCGCTCATTCTGGTGCTTGCGGCGCCGGGTTCGGCGTGGTTCTGGGCGGCGTATGGTCTCGGCGCGGTCAGTGACGTGCTGGACGGTCTGCTCGCGCGGCGCTTTGGGGTGCAGAGCGACGGCGGGGCAAGACTCGACAGCGCGGCGGACATTGCGTTCCTGCTCGCACTCACGGCGGCGCTGCTGCGCGCGCGGCAGTTGGCGTGCTGGCTGCTGTACGCGGCGGGCGCAGTGCTGCTCATCCGTAGTGTGACCTATGCCGCCGGGTTTTATAAATTCCGCACGTTTGTGTCCCTGTATACAACATTAAATAGAGCAGCAGGCGTCGTGCTGGTCGGCTATCCGGTGCTTGCGGTGCTGCTGGGGCAGGGAACGGCCGCGTGGCTTGCGGCGGGCCGCCGGGCTTTCCGCACTGGAAGAGCTGGTGCTGGTGCTGCGCGCCTGGACGCCGGCCCCCGATGTGCGCGGCCTGCTATGGATAGAAAAACCACGGCGCTGAGATCAGCGCCGTGGTTTTGCGTCCCGGGAAACTCAGCCGCAGATGGCCTTCGTGTCGCGGGCGATGACGAGCTCCTCGTTCGTCGGGATGACGAACACCTTGACCTTGGAGTCGGGGGTGGAGATCATGATGTCTTCGCCGCGCTTGCTGTTGGCCTCCGGGTCGATCGTCACGCCCAGGTAGCCGAAGTACTCGGCGATGGCGGCGCGGGAGGACTTGCTGTTCTCGCCGACGCCGGCGGTGAAGATGATAGCGTCGACGCCGTTCATGGCCGCAACATAGGAGCCGACGACCTTGGCGACCCAGTAGTGGAACATGTCGAGCGCGAGCTGCGCACGGTCGTTGCCCTCGGCAGCGGCGGCATCGAGATCGCGGAAGTCGGAGCTGACGCCGGAGACGCCGAGCACACCGGACTTCTTGTTGAGGATGTTGAGCATCTCGTCGATGCTGATGCCGTACTTGTTCATGATGAACTGGATGACGCCGGCGTCGAGATCGCCGCAGCGGGTGCCCATCGGCAGGCCGACCAGCGGGGTGAAGCCCATGGACGTGTCAACGCACTTGCCGCCGTCGATCGCGCAGATGGAGCTGCCGTTGCCCATGTGGCAGGAGATGAGCTTGAGCTCTTCGATGGGCTTGCCCATGAGCTCGGCGCAGCGGGCGGACACGTAGCGGTGGCTCGTGCCGTGGAAGCCGTAGCGGCGGATGCCGTCGTTCTGGTAGTATTCATAAGGAATGGCGTACATATAGGCCTTGCCGGGCATGGTCTGGTGGAACGCGGTGTCAAACACGGCGACCATCGGCACGTCGTCGCCCATGACGGCGCGGCAGGCGTTGATGCCGGTGATGTTGGCGGGGTTGTGCAGCGGGGCGAACGGCGTGCACTCCTCGAGGGCAGCCATGACGGCGTCGTCGATCTTGACGGAGCAGGCGAACTTCTCGCCGCCGTGGACGACGCGGTGGCCGACGGCGTCGATCTCCTTCATGGAGGCGACCACACCGTACTCGGCGCTGGTCAGCTTGTCGATGACCGCGGCGATGGCTTCGGAGTGCGTGGGCATCGGCAGATCCTCGTCAAAGACGGGCTTGCCGCCGACGAGCGGGGTGTGCTTCAGATGGCCGTCGAGGCCGATGCGCTCGCACAGGCCCTTGGCCAGGACGTGCTCGGTCTCCATGTCGATCAGCTGATACTTCAGGGAAGAACTGCCGGCATTGATGACAAGAATTTTCATAGTCAGATTCCTTTCTCATATGAAATATTGTAATTTTCTCAAAACCACAGTATTATGATGCCATAACACTCTTATTGTAATCATTTCAGTGGAAAACGCAAGTATTTTTCGAAAGAAGGTGCAAAAATGGGAAATGTCATCGGCATCGTTGCGGAGTATAACCCGTTTCACAACGGCCATGCACGGCTCATCGAGCAGACGCGCGCGCGTTTGGGCGCGGACTGCCCGGTCGTGTGCGTCATGTCGGGCGACTTTGTGCAGCGCGGCAGCCCGGCGGTGTATGCGAAGTTTGCGCGCGCGGAGGCCGCTGCCCGCTGCGGGGCGGATCTGGTGCTGGAGCTGCCGCTGCCGTGGGCGCTGTCGTCGGCGGAGGGCTTTGCCCGCGGCGCCGTGGGGCTGCTGGGCAGTCTCGGCGTGGTGACGCATCTGAGCTTCGGCAGCGAGTGCGGCGAGCTGGAGCCGCTGCAGCGGGTGGCCGAGGCGCTGCTCGATCCGCTGCTGGGCGAAGACCTGCGCGCCGAGCTGCAGGCCGGCATCCCGTTTGCGGCGGCGCGGCAGCAGGCGGTCGCGCGGCGCGTGGGCGCGCTGGCAGAGCTGCTGCAGGCGCCGAACAACATCCTCGCCGTGGAGTATCTCAAGGCGATCTTTGACCAGCGGCTCGATCTGCGCCCGCTGACGATCCTGCGCACCGGCGCGCAGCATGACCGTCCGGCGGAGGGCAATGTGCGCTCGGCGAGCGAGCTGCGCACGCGCATTGGCGCAGGGGAGAACGTGTCCGCCTTTCTGCCGAGGGCGGCGGCGGAGATCAGTGCCCGGGAAAAGACGCTCGGTCGCGGGCCGGTGCTGCCGGAGGCGCTGGAGAGCGCAATCCTCTCGCGCCTGCGGATGCTGCCGCAGACGGCTTACAACGCGCTGCCCGGCGCGTCCGAGGGGCTGGGCAACGGTCTGTACCGCGCCGCGCACGAGGAGCCGACGCTCGACGGCGTACTCGCGGCGGCAAAATCCAAGCGCTACGCGCTCTCGCGCATCCGGCGTATGACGATGTACGCGGCTCTCGGCGTCACCGCCGGCATGGACGCCGGCACGCCGCCGTATGCGCGTGTGCTGGCCATCGGCGCGCAGGGCAGGGAGCTGCTGCGCGCGATCGATACGTGCGCGTCGGTGCCGGTCATCACGAAGCCGGCCGCCGGACGGAACCTGCCGGGCGCAGCCGGAGAAATATTTGCCCTGACGGCGGATGCGCACGATCTCTATGTGCTCGGCTGCCCCGCCAGAGAGGAGCGCCGCTGCGGCGGCGACTGGCGCGCGAGCCCGTTCGTGCTGTGACCGGCAGAGTGCGCAAAGTATTCGAAATTTTGATATGAATATTTTGTGAAATTGATATTGCATTTCTTGCAAAAAGATAGTATAATGCCGTCATATTCATTTGAAGGACATTTGTCCGCGCGCTGCGGACAGCGCCCGGAGAAGAAATGATTGGAGGAAATACAATGAAAAAAGCGATTGCTCTGCTGCTCGCTCTGGTCATGGTGTTCGCGCTGTGCGCTTGCGGCGGCGGCGACAAGGGCACGGCCGACAACGGCGAGAAGGTCGTTAAGATCGGCGTGTTCGAGCCCGCCAGCGGCGACTCCGGCGCCGGCGGCAAGAAGGAAATGCTCGGCATGCAGTATGCCAACCAGGAGACCCCGACCGTCGAGATCGGCGGCGAGACCTACAAGGTCGAGCTCGTCTACTCCGACAACGGTTCCGATTCTGCGAAGGCTGTCTCGGCGGCTTCCAAGCTCGTCAATGAGAAGGTTTCCCTCGTGCTCGGTTCCTACGGCTCCGGCGTGTCCATCGCCGCGTCCGACACGTTCAAGCAGGCCGGCATCCCGGCCATCGGCGTGACGTGCACGAACCCGAACGTTACGGCCGGCAACAGCCACTACTTCCGCATCTGCTTCCTGGATCCGTTCCAGGGCACTGTCCTTGCCAACTATGCTTCTTCCGAGCTCAAGGCCAAGAAGGCCTACTGCCTCGGCGAGAACGGCAACGAGTATGACCAGGGCCTGGTCACCTTCTTCAAGCAGGCATTTGAGAAGGCCGGCGGCACCGTCGTCACCGACTCCTTCCCGAAGGACAACTCCGACTTCAGCTCCTACCTGAACAAGGCAAAGGATCAGGGCTGCGACGTGTTCTTTGCACCCGTGTCGATCGCGTATTCCACGCAGCTCGTTTCCCAGGCGGCTTCCCTGAACATCGGCATCCCGTTCCTCGGCTCCGATACGTGGGATGACAACATGGTCCTGCAGGCTGCCAAGGGCACCAACGTTCAGGTGTTCGTTTCCACCTTCTACGCAGAAGGCGGCAACAAGACCTTCGACGACGGCATCAAGGCCTATATCAACGGCAATGCCGACGCCAAGACCACCAACGGCGGCGACGATACCATCTCCGCAGTGACGGCCATGGGCTATGACGTTTATTATGTTGCGCTCGAGGCGCTGAAGGCTGCCGGTTCCACCGATCCGGCCAAGGTCATGGAAGCGCTGCCCGGCGTGACCTATGACGGCGTGTCCGGCCACATCGCCTTTGACGAGACCGGCGACGCGATCCGCGACACCGCTTATATCAAGACCATCGACACGGCCGCCAACGTCTGGAAGTTCGTGACGCAGCAGAAGGCTTCCTGAGCTTCTGCCTCGGTCTGAGATCCAAAAATCCGGGGGGAGCTTCGGCTCCCCCTTTGGGATTTTGAGCCGCTGCGAAAGCTGCGGAAGCTCCGCGGTTTTCGCGGCGGCTGAATGTCCGCATTCGTAAACGATAGAGAGGGAAACAGATGGAATTTCTAGTCGCACAAATTTTATCCGGTGTTTCGCTGGGCGGCCAGTATGCCCTGATCGCCATCGGTTATACGATGGTCTACGGCATCCTGCGTCTCATTAACTTCGCCCACGGCGATGTGTTCATGTGTGCAGGCCTCATGATGGTCTTCATGTGCGCGTCCCTGCCGGTGTACGTATCCATTCCGCTCATGCTCGTGCTGACGGTCCTGCTCGGCTTCGCCATCGAGCGCGCGGCCTATAAGCCCCTGCGCAGCGCACCGCGTATGTCCGTCATGATCTCGGCCATCGGCGTGAGTTACCTGCTGCAGAACGTGGCGCTGTATGCCACCGGCGGCCAGCCGCAGACGTATCCGTCGCTGCCGTTCGTGTCCGGCACGGTCACGATCCTCGGCGCGTCCACGCACTGGGTCACGGTCATTACGCCCGTGCTCGTGATCGTGCTCGTGCTGCTGCTGCAGTGGCTCATCAACCACACGAAGATCGGCATGGCCATGCGCGCGGTTGCGAAGGACTTCGAGACCAGCCAGCTCATGGGCATCAAGATCAACAAGGTCATCTCCGTGACGTTTATCATCGGCTCGTTCCTGGCGGCCGTCGGCTCGCTGCTGTACTTCACGAACTACCCGACCGTCATTCCGACCTCCGGTGCCATGCCCGGCCTGAAGGCGTTTGTTGCGGCGGTGTTCGGCGGCATCGGTTCGATCCCCGGCGCCGTCATCGGCGCGTTCATCATCGGCATCTGCGAGACGCTCATCAAGGGCACCAGCATGACGGTGTTCTCCGATGCGTTCACGTTCGCGCTGCTGATCGTCGTCCTCGTGGTCAAGCCCACCGGCCTGTTCGGTGAAAAGGCCACGGACAAAGTCTGAGAGGGGGGGATCACTGTGCTGAAAGCGAAAGACAAAGAAGCACGCCGCGGCAACCTGATCACCTTTGCCATCGTGCTCGCGCTCACGCTCGTGACGATGGTACTGGAAAACGTCATATCCCCCGGCTCCCTGCTCTTTACGGTCATTAAAAAGGGCGCGGTGTACTCGCTCGTCGCCGTGTCCATGAACCTGCTCAACGGCTTTACCGGCCTGTTCTCGCTCGGTCAGGCGGGCTTCATGCTCCTCGGCGCGTATGCCTACGCGATCTTCATGATCCCGGACGCCGCGCGTGATGGCGTGTATTACCTCTTCGAGGGTTCGAGCATCCACTTCTCCTTCCAGGAGATGTTCCAGCATCTGTTCGGCGCCACCGGCTTCGGCGGCGGCGTGAGTCTGGTGCTCGGCGTGCTCGTGGCCATCATTTTCGCGGGCCTGATCGCCGCGTTCTTCGCGTATCTGATCGGCCTGCCGGTCCTGCGCCTCAAGAGCGACTATCTGGCCATCGCCACGCTCGGCTTTGCCGAGATCCTGCGTGCCATCTTCCAGTGGCAGACGCTCGGCAAGGTCACCAACGGCGCCAACATCCTCAAGGGCTATCCGACGTTTGCGGATTTCAACATCACGAATGCTTCCGGCAAGGTACTCTTCCGCCTGAGTGCGGTCGTGCCGATTTTGCTTGCCGGTATCTGCATTTTCCTTATTGTCCTGCTCATCAATTCGTCCTACGGCCGCGCCTTCAAGGCCATCCGCGACGATGAGATCGCGGCGGAGGCCATGGGCGTGAACCTCGCCAAGCACAAGAGCCTGTCGTTTGTCATCAGCTCGTTTTTCGCGGGCGTGTCGGGCGCGCTCTTTGCCATGTTTGCCACGACCGTGCAGGCCAAGGTGTTCACCTCGGCCATGACCTATGAGATCCTGCTCATCGTTGTCATCGGCGGCATCGGCTCCGTCTCCGGCAGCTGCATCGCCTCCTTCCTGTACATCGCGTGCTCCGAGTGGTGGCTGCGCTTCCTCGACAACGAGGCGTACATCGGCTCGTTCAAGGTGCCGCTGCTGCGCAACGGTTTCCGTATGGTCGTGTTCTCGATCATCATCATGATCGTCGTGCTCTTCTTCCGCAAGGGTATCATGGGCGAGCGCGAGCTGCCGGATCTGTTCCGTAAGCGCCCGAAAAAGGCAAAGAAGAACGTAGTTGAGGAGGGCAAAGCAGATGAGTAAAGACATCCTCAGCGTGGAAAATATCACGATGCAGTTCGGCGGCGTCGTGGCAGTCAACAACCTGTCGCTGCATATCCCCGAGGGGCAGATCGTGGCGCTCATCGGCCCGAACGGCGCCGGCAAGACCACGGCCTTCAACTGCATCACCGGCGTGTATGAGCCGACGAACGGCCTCGTCAAATTCCTTGACGAGCCGATGGTCCGCAACCATCCGACCGGCAAGATGAAAAAGCTCTACAAGGGCGAAAATCCACTGCTCTACACGGCGGAGTATCATCCGGAGGATGAGACGAAAGAGCAGATGCTCGCGCGCGACCCGCTGGCCGGGACGGGCAAGATCGTCTCGCCGACGCCGGACAGGATCACGAAGCTCGGTATTGCCCGCACGTTCCAGAACATCCGTCTGTGGAAGAGCATGACGGTGTTTGAAAACGTGCTCGTAGCAAAGCATATGCGCGCCAGGCAGAACGTGTTTTCCGCGACCTTCCGCGGCAACGCCAGGGAAGAAAAGCGCATGCGCGACGAGACCATGGCTCTGCTCGTCGAGCAGGGGCTGGAGAAATACAAGGACGACATTGCGACGAGTCTGCCCTACGGCATCCAGCGCCGGCTGGAGATCGCCCGCGCGCTGGCGACGGATCCGAAGCTGCTGCTGCTCGACGAGCCGGCGGCCGGCATGAACCCGCAGGAGACGCTTGAGCTCGCGGCGTTCATCCACGAGCTGCGCGAGAAATACGGCCTGACGATCTTCCTGATCGAGCACCATATGGATCTGGTCATGCGGATCTCCGATTACATTTATGTCATTGACTTCGGCAGCAAGATCGCCGAGGGCATCCCGCAGGAAGTCCAGAACAATCAGCACGTCATTGACGCCTATCTGGGGGTTGTGGAAGATGAGTGAAACGATTCTGAAAATTGAAGATCTGCAGGTGCACTATGGCGGCATTGAGGCTGTCAAGGGCATTTCATTCGATGTGCAGCAGGGGCAGATCGTTACGCTGATCGGCTCCAACGGCGCGGGCAAGAGCTCCACGCTGCGCACGATCTCTGGTCTTGTCAAGCCGAGCGGCGGCAAGATCACCTTCCAGGGGGAAGACATTACCGGCAAGGACCCGACCCAGATCGTCACGCAGGGCGTGACGCTCGTGCCGGAGGGACGCCGCATTTTCCCGGACATGACCGTGCTGGAAAACCTGAAGATCGGCGCTTACCTGCGCAAGGACGATCTGTCAGAGGACCTCGAGTGGGTCTACAGCCTGTTCCCGCGCCTGAAAGAGCGCAGCTGGCAGGCCGGCGGCACGCTCTCCGGCGGCGAGCAGCAGATGCTTGCGGTCGGCCGCGCGCTCATGAGCCGCCCGAAGCTGCTCATGATGGACGAGCCGTCGCTCGGTCTCGCGCCGCTGGTCGTGCGCGATATCTTCTCCATCATTCAGGAGATCAACAAGCAGGGCGTGACGATCCTGCTCATTGAGCAGAACGCAAACATGGCCCTCAAGATCGCCGATATCGGCTACGTGCTCGAGACCGGCCGCATCACGCTCACCGGCAGCGGTGAGGAACTGCTGACGAACGACGCGGTGCGCGCGGCGTACCTCGGCGCATAACGGCATAGATGACCCAGACGGAAGGACGCCCGCAGGCGCCCTTCCGTTTTTTTCGGAACATTTCTTGACCGCGCGCGTCCAATCCTGTACAATGCAGTTGAAAACCATCGAACCATAGAGGTGTGCTATGAAAAAGTTTTTTTCAGGATTTCTGGTGCTGTGCCTGTCGCTCGCACTGCTGACCGCCTGCGGAAAGGATGGGCAGACTGGCAAGACGGTGGCGGCCGGCGGCCTGACCTTTGCCAAGAGCTACAGCGAGGTCTACTCCGCGCTGACCGATGCGCAGAAAGCGATTGCGGACCGCGACAAGTCCCTCAATATGACCGACGGCGCTTCCGACGACCCGGAGTCCGGCGGCAAAGGCGACGGTGAAGGCGAGGGCACATTCTACTCCGGCACGAACGTGCAGGTCGCGGGCGTCGACGAGGGCGATATCGTCAAGACCGACGGCACGTATATCTACATCCTGCGTGGCAGCGAACTGATCGTCATGCAGGCGGACGGCGCGGACGTCACGGACGTGTCCAATGTCTTTGTCGGTCAGGATTGGGAGCAGACGACGACCGAGGACGGTCAGACCCACACGCAGGAAAAGCTGCCGCTGGAGCTGTATCTGGCCGACGGCCGCGCGGTCGTCCTCTCGTCGTATACCGACTGGACGGGCAGCGACACGTCCTCGGATGAGCTTTCCGGCAGCGGCAATAATTATGTCACAGTCGATATTTATGACGTCTCCGACCCGGCAGACCCGACGCTGGTCCAGTCGTTCGGGCAGGACGGCTACGAGATCGCCTCGCGCATGGTCGGCGGCGTGCTCTACCTGTGCACGTCGTATTATCCCGGCGCGCCGGAAAAGGGCGACGAGACTACGTTTGCTCCCCGGCTGTATGACGGGGACACGGCGTCGGTCGTGCCGTGCGACAGCATCGGCCTCATGCCGTACAACAACTCCATGACCTACGCGGTCGCGGCGTCGTATGACATTGCGGCCGGCACGCGGCTCTCCAGCCAGTCCGTGCTCGGCGGCGGGGAAACGGTGTACATGACGGCGGAGAATCTCTACCTGTGCGCGAGCGTCTATGACGACGGCGCGGGCAAGACCCATAAGGACGGCAGCTACACGGTCACGGACTATACCTCCAGCGTCAACACGGCGGTCAACCGCTTTGCGATCGCCGACGGCAAGCTCACCTTTGCCGCCAATGGCACTGTGCCCGGCGCGCTCAACAACCAGTTCTCGCTCGACGAGCGCGACGGCTATCTGCGCATGGCCACGACCGAGCAGACGTATTCCTACAGCGTCTACCGCGATGAAAAGCATGACTTTGAAAACACGAAAACCAATGACGACGCCACGCAGACGAGCAATGATGTGTACGTGCTCGACCGTGACCTGAACACCGTCGGCAGCGTGGCCGGGATCGCCGAAGGGGAGACGGTGTTCTCCGCGCGCTTCGACGGGGATTACGGCTATCTGTGCACCTACCGCCAGACGGATCCGGTCTTTGCTGTCGATCTGACCGCCCCGACCGATCCGAAGGTCGTCGGTGAGCTCAAGCTCAGCGGCTATTCCGACTATCTGCACGTCTGGTCAGACGGGATGCTCTTCGGCCTCGGCATGGAGACGACGGCCGTGGATGGCGGCGCGACCGTGGACGGCATGAAGCTCGTCATGATCGACACGTCCGATCCTGCCAAGCTGCACGATCTGCACACGCAGACCCTTGATGCCGACTATAGCGAGGCGCTGAATAATCACAAGGCAATTCTGGTGGACAGCGACAAGGACCTGATCGCTTTCCCGGCCGAAAACAGCTATCTCGTCTACGGCTATTCGGCGGACGACGGCTTCACGCTGCGTAAGGAGATCCCCGTCTCGCAGTGGGACGAGAACAACCGCGGCCTGTATATCGGCGACTACTTCTATGTCGTCGGTTCCGATCAGGTGAACGTGCTCGACCTGGGTACGCTTGAGAATGTGGCGCAGGCGATCATCCCGCGCGGGTAAACAACCGAAGATCTTCTGACAGGCGGTGCGCGCAGACGCACCGCCTGTTTACATTTTTGCGCCGCTGTGGTAAACTGATATATTGAGCGAATATCGCAACAAGGGAGGCGGCGCCGTGCTCGAAAAGCTGCGACAAATTGAAAACCGGTACAGCGAACTGGAGAGCAAGCTGGCCGACCCCGCGTATTATTCCGACCCCGCGGTGTTCACAAAGCTCTGCCGCGAGCAGCGCGAGCTGCAGCCGGTCGTGGAGACCTACCGGGCGTATACCGCCTGTCAGGCGCAGATCGCGCAGGCGGAGGCGCTGCTGAGCGACCCAGAGCTGCACGAGATCGCGCGCGAGGAGATCGATCTCGGCCGTGCCCGCTGCGCGGAGCTCGAGCAGCAGCTGCGTGTGCTGCTGCTGCCGCGCGACCCGAACGATGACCGCAACGTCATTCTGGAGATCCGCACCGGCGTCGGCGGGGAAGAATCGGCGCTCTTTGCGCATAGTCTTTATCGAATGTACAATATGTACGCCGACGCGCACGGGTGGAAGACCGAGATCGCCAACCTCAACGAGACGGAGCTCGGCGGCGTGCGCGAGGCGAGTCTGCTCATCAGCGGACAGGGGGCGTACTCCCGCCTGAAGTTTGAAAGCGGGGTGCACCGCGTCCAGCGCGTGCCGGAGACGGAGACCGGCGGCCGCATCCACACCAGCACCGCCACCGTGGCCGTGCTGCCGGAGATGGACGCCGTGGAGGTGCACATCGACCCGAAGGATCTGCAGATCGACACCTACCGCAGCTCCGGCGCCGGCGGCCAGCACGTCAACAAGACCGAGAGCGCCATCCGCATCACGCACCTGCCGACCGGCACGGTCGTCGAGTGTCAGGATGAGCGCAGCCAGTATAAAAACAAGGATCGCGCGATGAAGATCCTGGCCTCACGCCTGTATGCCGCGGAAAGTGCCCGGCAGAATGCCGCGCGCTCGGCCGAGCGGCGCAGCCAGGTCGGCACAGGGATGCGCAACGAGCGCATCCGAACCTACAACTTCCCGCAGGGGCGGGTGACGGATCACCGCATCGGGCTGACGCTCTATAAGCTCGATCAGGTGCTCGACGGCGATCTGGATGAGATCATTGATGCGCTCACGCTGGCCGGTCAGGCCGAAAAGCTGCGCGCATCCGCGGAGGAAGCATGAACACGAAACGAATCACAACCGAGATCGCGCAGGCAGCGGATGCCATCCGCGCCGGGCAGCTCGTCGCCGTCCCGACGGAGACGGTCTACGGCCTTGCCGGCAACGGGCTGGATCCCGCCGCCGTCGCGCAGATCTATGAGATCAAGGGCCGGCCGGCCGTCAAGCCGCTGTCGCTGATGGTGCACGACGCATCCGCCATGGCGCGCTACTGCGCCGATGTGCCGCCGGCGGCATACACGCTGGCCGAGGCGTTCTGGCCCGGCCCGCTCACGATCGTGCTGCGGGCCCAGGACTGCGTGCCCGAGATCGTGCGCGCGGGTGGGCAGACTGTCGGCCTGCGCTGCCCGGATCACCCGGCCACGCTGGCGCTCATCGAGGCCGCGCAGCTGCCGCTGGCCGCGCCGTCGGCCAATCCCTCCGGCGCGCCGAGCCCGAAAACGGCAGACGATGTGCTGGCGTATTTCAATGGGCAGATCGCGGCCGTCATCGACGGCGGGCCCTGCGGCATCGGCCGGGAGTCCACGCTCGTCGATCTCTCGCACACGCCGTACCGCATTCTGCGCTCCGCCGCCGTGCCGGACGATGCCGTCTGGGACGCGCTCGTGCGGAAAATGCACATTGTCGGCATCACGGGCGGCACGGGCTGCGGGAAAACGACCGCGCTCATGGAGCTGGAGCGTCAGGGCGCGCTCGTCATCGACTGCGACGCGGTGTATCACGAGCTGCTGGCGTCCAATACCGCCATGCTCGCGGAGATCAATGCCCGTTTTCCGGGTACAATAGAAAATGGGACGCTGCAGCGAAAGCGGCTCGGCGCAGTCGTGTTCGCGGACGCGGCGGCGCTCGACGACCTCAACGCCATCACGCACCGGTATGTCCGTGCCGAGGTGCGCGCTCGCCTGCGCGCGTGGGCGCGGCAGGGCGGCACGGTCGCGGCGATCGACGCCATCGCGCTCATTGAGAGCGGGCTGGCGGAGCTGTGCACTGTCACCATCGGCGTGACGGCGCCGCGCGAGGTGCGCATCGAGCGGCTCATCGCGCGCGAGGGCGTGACGCGCGATTATGCCGAGGCGCGCATCGACGCGCAGAAGCCCAACGAATGGTTTGCCCAACATTGCAGCTACGTGCTGGATAACGGCGGCACGCTCGCCGATTTTCAGCGCCGCTGCCATCAACTGATACAGGAGGTGCTCTCATGAGCGAAGATAAGGAACTCAAGCAGTGGAAGGAAAAGCTGTTTTATCAGCCGAAAAACGGCTATGATCGGATCGACGCCGAGCAGGCCGGGGAGATCTTTGCCTACGCCGAGGGATATAAGCAGTTTCTCGACGCCGCGCGCACAGAGCGCGAGGCCGTCAAGGAGGCCATCCGCATGGCGGAGGCCGAGGGCTTTGTGCCGTATACGTTCGGCATGGAGCTGCAGCCGGGCTCGAAGGTGTATGTCAACAACCGCGGCAAGGCGCTCATGCTGGCCGTGCTCGGGCAGCAGCCGCTTGACCACGGCTGCGTGATCGCGGGCGCGCACATCGACTCCCCGCGTCTCGATCTCAAGCAGACGCCGATGTATGAGGACTCGGAACTGGCGTATTTCAAGACGCACTATTACGGCGGCATCAAGAAGTACCAGTGGGTCACGATCCCGCTGGAGCTGCACGGCACGGTCGCGCTCAAAGACGGCAGCACGGTCGATATTGCCATCGGCCGCGAGCCGGATGAGCCGCAGTTTGTCATCACCGATCTGCTGCCGCATCTCGGCAAGGATCAGATGCGCAAGACCATGGAAGAGGGCATCACGGGCGAGGCGCTCAACATCGTCATCGGCAGCATGCCGTATGCCGGCGAGGGGCGCGACCGCGTGAAGCTCGCCGTGCTGTCGCTGCTCCATGATGAATACGGCATCACGGAAGAGGACTTCCTGTCGGCGGAGCTTGCCGCCGTGCCGGCATTCCCGGCGCGCGACATCGGCTTTGACCGCAGCATGATCGGCGCCTACGGTCAGGATGACCGCGTGTGCGCCTATGCCGAGCTGCGCGCCATCCTTGACCTCGACGGCGCGCCGGAGCGCACGGCCGTGTGCATCCTCGCCGACAAGGAGGAGATCGGCTCCGACGGCGTGTCCGGCATGCAGTCGCAGGCGTTCGAGGCCTTCATGGCCGACCTCTGCGAGCAGCAGGACGTCGCGCTGCGCCACTGCTTTGCCAGGAGCTTTTGCCTCTCGGCGGATGTCTGCGCGGCCTTTGACCCCAGCTTCCCCGAGGTGAGCGCCAAGCGCACGGAGGCCAAGCTCAATTACGGCATGGGCATCTGCAAGTTCACGGGTGCACGCGGCAAGTCCGGCACGAGCGACGCCTCGGCCGAGCTCGTGGCCTATCTGCGCCGTCTGTTTGCCGACAACGGCGTCGTCTGGCAGCTGTCCGAGATGGGCAAGGTCGATCAGGGCGGCGGCGGCACGATCGCCAAGTTCATGGCCGACCGGAATATTGACACCATTGACGCCGGCGTGCCGGTGCTGAGCATGCACGCACCGTTTGAGCTCGTGGCAAAGTTCGACTGCTGGATGACGTACCGTGGCGTGCTGGCTGCCTACTGCGACACGCAGGCGTGACCGGATGCGGCAGGGGAAAACGGGGACAGTGACCGTTTTCCCTTGTGACGCAAAGAAAACCGTGGTATAATCAACATTCCTATCTGCGTATTGGGAGGTGCATCCGTGACCATCTGGAACGCGATCCTGCTCGGTCTGGTGCAGGGCATCGCAGAGTTTCTGCCGATCTCCAGCTCCGGCCATCTGTCGATCCTGCAAAACCTGTTTCATATGTCGACGGCGGAAAACGGCCATCTGTTTTTCGATGTTCTGCTGCATTTGGGCACGCTCATTTCCATCTGCATCGTCTACTGGCGGGACATCGTGGCCATGGTGCGCGAGACGATCGCGTTTTTCCGCAGCGCACGGCTGCCGGCCGAGCAGCGCCGGCAGCAGCTTCCCGCCGCGCGCATGGTGCTCATGATCATCCTGGCGACGCTGCCGCTGTTTTTGATCCTGCCGGTCAACGATCTGGTCGAGCAGCTGTACTACCACACCTTCTTCATCGGCCTCATGCTCATCCTCACGGGCTTTCTGCTGTTCGTGGCCGATAAAATGCCCAAGGGCACGCGCACGGAGAAAACCATGCGCGTGCGCGACGCGCTGGTCATCGGCGTGTGTCAGGCCGTGGCGACGATCCCGGGCCTGTCCCGGTCGGGCACGACGATCGCGGCCGGCATGGCTACGGGACTGGACCGCAGCTTTGCGGTGCGCTTCTCGTTTCTGATGTCGCTGCCCGCGGTGCTGGGGGCAAACATCCTGTCGCTGGCCAAGGCGGCCAAGGCGGGTATCGATGTGTCGCTCCTGCCGGCGTATCTGGCCGGCATGTTCGTGGCGATGGTCTCGGGCGTCGCGGCCATCGGCCTTGTCAAGCGCCTGACGTCGAAGGGCCGTTTCGGCGCGTTTTCCTACTACTGTTGGGGCGCGGGCGCACTGACGATGATTCTGTCTCTGATTTTCTGAGAGGACGTTATATAACATGGCAACTTCATCATCCAAAAAGAAAACCGGCACGGCGAAAAAATCCGCCCCGGCAGCAAAAAAGCCGGCCGCCGCGCCGAAAAAGCAGCCGGCTGCCAAGGCGGCTCCGGCCTCCGCGCCGACGGCACCGACATGGCCGTATGCGCTGGCGTGCATCGTGCTGTCGCTGCTGGCGTTCCTGGGCCTGTTTCATGCCGAGGGCGTCGTGATCGACGGCTTTGCGGGCTTCCTGTGCGGCATCATGGGCTGGGGCTTTTGGGCGTTCCCGTTTGCGATGCTGCTGCTGGCGTGGGTCTTTGTGCGCAATCCGGAGCGACACTTCTGTCTGCGCGTGACGGCGTCGCTGCTGATCGCGCCGCTGTTCGGCACGATCGTGCACCTGATGGTCTGCCGCGTGGCGTTCACGGCGCAGACGTTCGGCGCGATCGTCGGCCAGCTCTATGACGGTGGCAAGGCGCTCACGTCCGGCGGCGTGATCTCCGGCGGCATTGGCTATCTGCTCAAGGCCGGCATCAGCGTCTATGCGGCGCTGCCGCTGACGATGGCGGCGTTCGTGTTCTGCGTCCTGGGCAGCATGGACCTGACGGTCGGCAAGATCGCGGCCTGGGTGCGCGCACGGCGCGAGGCACAGTACATCCCGGACGAAGACGTGCCGCTTGCGGAGGATGAGGAGGACGAACCGGAACCGCAGCCGCTGCCCGAGCCGCGGCGCAGTGCGCGCCGTGCCGTGCCGGACAAGCCGGTCGCCAAGAAAAAATTCATCGACATTCCGGTCGAGGAGACCATGACGGAGCCGGACGACGATCCGATCGACCCGCTCCCGGTCAAAAAGCCTGCCCGCGGCGCGAAAAAGGCCGCGCCGGCCGATGCCACGCAGAATGTCCAGCCGCTGTCTGTGGAGGAGGCGGCCGATATCTGCGGCGTCACCCCGGTCACGCAGGAGATCCAGGACCCGCCGAAGCCGTCCAAAAAGGCGGCCAGCGCAGCCGTCGCGGCGGAGACGGCTGCGATCACCTCCGCCATCGAGAGCGAAAATGCCGACCACTCGTCCTATCAGCTCCCGCCGGTGTCGTTCCTGCGCGCGGGGAAGAAGGATCAGACGGACGCGACGGAGGAGATCCGCTTCAACCGCGACCGGCTCAACACCGCCCTGAGCAGCTTCGGCGTCAATGCGACCATCCGCGACGTGACGCGCGGCCCCACGGTCACGCGCTACGATCTCGAGCTCGAGGCGGGCGTGAAGCTCAACAAGATCACGAACCTCTCCGGCGACCTTGCGCTCGCGCTCGGTGTGGAGAATGTGCGCATCGCGCCGATCCCGGACAAGATCTCGACCGTCGGCATCGAGGTGCCGAACAAGGTCGTCAGCGCCGTTTGCCTGCGCGATATCATCGACTCGCCCGCGTTCCGCAATGCGAAGTCCAAGCTCTCGTTTGCCGTCGGCAAGGACATCGGCGGCAACTGCATCATCGGCAACATCGCCAAGCTGCCGCATATGCTCATCGCCGGCACGACCGGCTCGGGCAAGTCCGTGTGCATGAACTCGCTCATTCTGAGCCTGCTCTATAAGGCGACGCCGGACGAGGTGCGCCTGATCATGATCGACCCGAAAATGGTTGAGCTCGGCATCTATAACGGCATCCCGCACCTGTTCATCCCCGTCGTGACCGACCCGAAGAAGGCGGCCGGCGCGCTGCAGTGGGCGGTCGTCGAGATGCTCAAGCGCTACCGCCTCTTCTCCGAGGCGCAGGTGCGCGACCTCGCCAGCTACAATGCCCTCCAGAAAAACGAGCCCGACGGGCAGACGCTGCCGCAGGTCGTCATCGTTATCGACGAGCTGGCCGACCTCATGCTCTGCGCCGCCAAAGAGGTGGAGGAGAGCATCTGCCGCGTGGCGCAGATGGGCCGCGCCGCGGGCATGCACCTCATCATCGCAACGCAGCGCCCGTCCGCGGACGTCATCACCGGCCTCATGAAGGCGAACATCCCGAGCCGCATTGCCTTTGCGGTCTCGTCCTCGCTCGAGAGCCGCATCATCCTCGATACCTCCGGCGCGGAAAAGCTCATCGGCATGGGCGATATGCTCTATGCGCCCATCGGCACCGGCAAGCCCCTGCGTGTGCAGGGCTCGTTTGTGTCGGACGAGGAGCGCGAGGAGGTCGTGCGCTTCATCAAGCAGAACTCCGAGGCGCAGTACAGCGACGATATCATCGCGCAGATCGAAAAATCCGCCGCCGAGGCCGACAAGAAGTCCGGTCCCGCGCCCGAGGCGGACAAGCCCGCCAAGAGCGACTATGACGAGCTGCTGCCGCAGGCCGTGGACGTCATTCTCGAGACGAAGCAGGCGTCGGTGTCCATGCTGCAGCGCCGGCTGAAGCTCGGCTATTCGCGCGCCGCGCGCATGGTCGATCAGATGGAGGAGATGGGCATCGTCGGCCCGTTTGAGGGCTCGAAGCCGCGCAAGATCCTCATCACGAAGCAGCAGTGGCAGGAGATGCAGTATGTGCAGGGCACCGCGCCGAGCGAGGTGCTGCAGGCGCAGACGGACTTTGCCGATGACAACGAAGAGGAACCTGAAGACGATGAATCATGATCTCCACACGGGGCGGCCGGAGCGCCGCCCCGTCGGCACGATTGCCTTTCCGGATGGGGCGGACTTTGCCCCGGAAATGACGCCGGCGCAGGTCGGCGCTTACAGCACGCTCGCCCTCGCGCACATCGGCGACGGGGTATATGAGCTCATGATGCGCACGGCCCTGTGTGCCGCCGGGCTCACGGCCGTGACCGACCTGCACCGTGAGACGGTGCGCCGCGTCAACGCGCCCGCGCAGGCGCGCGTGGCGGAGGCCATTCAGCCCGCGCTCACGGACGAGGAGCGCGCGGTCTACAAGCGCGGCCGCAACGCGAAGGTGAACTCGGTGCCGCAGCATGCGGACGTTGCGCAGTATCACGCGGCCACGGGGCTCGAGACGCTCTTTGGCTGGCTGTATCTGCTCGGCCGCACGCAGCGTCTGCGCGAGCTCTTCAGCAAGATCACGGAGGTGCTGTAACATGCCAATGGACGCAGTTTTTCTGCACGGCCTGACGCAGGAACTGACGCAGAGCCTGACTGGCGCGCGCATCGACAAGGTGCAGCAGCCGGAGCGCGACCTGCTGCTGCTGTCCGTGCGCACGCAGAGTGGCAACGCGAAGCTGCTCGTGCACGGCGGCGTGGGCAGCGCGCGGGTGCATTTCACGGCCGGCACGTTTGAAAATCCGGCCGAGCCGCCGATGTTCTGCATGCTTCTGCGCAAGCATCTGGTCGGCGCGCGCATCACGGGTATTTCCCAGCCGGACTTCGAGCGCATGCTCGTGCTCGATCTCGACGGGCGCGATGAGCTCGGCACGCCGGTCAAAAAGCAGCTCATTGTTGAAATGCTTGGCCGCCAGTCGAACGTCATCCTCGTCAGCGCCGACGGGCACATCATCGACTGCATGCGCCGCGTGGATTCCTCCATGAGCGAGACGCGCCAGGTGCAGCCGGGCCTGTTTTACCGCCTGCCGCTGCGGCAGGACAAGCCGGTCCTGTTTGACACGACGCCGGAGCAGCGCGCGCAGCTGCTCTCCGGCCCGGTCACTGCGGCGACGCTTGATAAGTGGCTGCTGGGTCTGTTCTCCGGCGTGTCGCCCCTGCTGTGCCGGGAGGTGTGCTTCCGCGCGCTCGGCGATGCCAGCCCCCGGCTCGAGCGGCTGGACGATGCGCAGCGCGCGCGCTTGGAGCACGAGCTGGACGCGCTGGTGTTCTCGGTTGAGACGAACAATCTCGCGCCCACCATGCTGCTCGACGGCGACCGGCCGAAGGATTTTTCCGCCGTGCCGATCCTGCAGTATCAGGACGCGCTGGAATGCCGCGGCTGCGGCTCGTTTTCCGAGCTGCTGGACGAATTTTATCTCCGCCGCGACAAGGCGGAGGCCATGCGCCGCCGCTCGCAGGAGCTGACGCATCAGGTGCGCACCCTGCGCGACCGCACGGCCAAAAAGCTGGCCATCCAGCAGTCGGACCTGCTGCGCTGCGCCGACCGCGAGGCCCTGCGGCAGAAGGCCGACCTCATCAAGGCCAACCTCTACCGTATCCAGAAAGGTGACCGCACCGTGACGGTGCAGGACTACTACGCCGAGGGCTGCCCGGACGTGACGATCGAGCTGGACCCGCGCAAGAGCCCGCAGGAGAACGCCGCCGCGCTCTATAAGTCCTACCGCAAGGCCAAAACGGCCGAACAGCACCTGACCGGCCTGATCGCGGAGGCGAGCCGGAACCTCGACTACCTCAACAGTGTGCTCGATGAGCTCGCGCGCGCCGAGAGCGAGCGCGACCTTGCCGACATCCGCGCCGAGCTGCGCGCGACCGGGTATCTGCGCCAGCCGCGCAATGCCAAAAAGGAAAAGACGGCGCAGCGCGCGCCGCTCGCCTTCGTTTCGAGCACCGGGTATGAGATCCTCGTCGGCCGCTCCAACACGCAAAATGACGAGCTGACGCACCGCACCGCCCGCCGCACGGACATCTGGCTGCATGTGCAGAAGGTGCATGGCTCGCACGTTATCATCCGTGCGCACGACACGACGCCCGACGACCAGACGATCGCCGAGGCGGCGAGTCTCGCCGTATACTATTCGCAGGCGCGCGGCGGCGGGAAGACACCGGTGGATTACACCATGGCGCGCTTCGTGCGTAAGCCGTCCGGCGCGCTGCCGGGCATGGTGCTCTATACGGACTACCAGACCTGCATGGCCGAGAGCAATGAGGCGCTCGTGGAGCGCCTGCGCGTGCACTAAGGCAGCAAAAAAGCTCCCCCGGCGGGGGAGCTTTTTCTGTTTCTCTTGCGGTATATTGCGGCAATTTTTCGCGTACTGGTTGGACGGTTGACGGATGCGGAAAACTGCGGTATGCTTTTGGCGGCAATGTGGGTTCAATCCGGCGTTGCCGGAGACTTTGACGAGCTATGGAGGGAGCAATGCGCAGATCATGGAGCTGCCCGCCCGGGCAGGGCGCAGCGATGCCCGGACGCCGCGGAGGCATCCGGCTGCGGTTCGATCCGGGCGTTGACCCGGAGGTGCGGCGCGCCCTTATGCAGTTTGTGCGCTGGCTGCAGACGCAGTACGCGTTCCCTGTGCGCGTGCCGGTCTATGTGCGGGCGGCCGAGCGGCTTTTGTGCCGGGATGGCGATTTGGCCTGCGGGACATTTCTTGGCCCCAGCGATCCGGAACAGGAGCCGTATATCCGCCTTGCCGTCGGCGATTACCTGCAGCTGCTCGCAGCGTGGGGACAGGACAGTGCGCTGGCATCGATCCTGCGCTCGCTTGCGCACGAGCTGACGCATTATTTTCAATGGGTGCGCGATCCCGTGGGGTATCAGACTGCGGACGAGTCCAGACTGGAGCGGCAGGCGGATCGCTGCGCCCGCGAGACCTTATACGATTACGCGGATGTGTATGCGCATCCGTGAGATACACATATCCTTTTAGGGCAGAAAACGGAGGAATCCTTATGAAAAAACTCATTGCCTATTACTCCCGCGCGGGAGAGAACTATTTTTCCGGGGCGCGCCGCACCATCGCCGTCGGCAACACGGAGAAGGCGGCGCGGCTGCTTGCCGAACTCACCGGCGCGGAGCTATTCCATATCGAGCAGAAAGCGCCGTATTCGGATAACTATGATGCCTGCGTCGCCGAGGCGCGGCGCGACCTGCGCGCCAATGCCCGTCCGGAGCTGATGGCGCTGCCGGAGAGCCTGGACGACTATGATGAAATTTATCTCGGCTATCCGAACTACTGCGGCACCATGCCGATGGCGGTCTACACCTTCCTCGAGCACTATGACTGGCAGGGGAAAACCATCCATCCGTTCTGCACGAACGAGGGCAGCGGCCTGTCGAACACGGAGCAGGACATCCGGCACGCAGCGAAGGGTGCGCGGGTCGCGCCCGGTTTGTCCCTGCGCGGCAGCGCGGTGGACAGCGCAAAACCGAAACTGGAGCAGTGGGTGCGCGGATAACACGCGCGTTCTGACCGGCAGAGAGGAAGGAGGCTGTGCATGAGCCGAAACGCAAAGATTCTCATCGACCTGGCTGCGCTTGCGGCCGTTTACGGTATCTGGCTGCTGCCGAAGTGGCGGCCGCTGGGGCGCAGAACGCTCGCGGTCTATACGCTCATGTACGGCTGCCTCGCCGGGATCGTGCGCTTTACGCTCATGCCGGTGCTCACGGCGCTCCCGTTCTGCTTTGACCATCCGTATGTCCCCATGCACATGGCGCCGTTTGAGGATGTCATTCTCCGCCACGGCGATTATGTTCGGCAGATCGTGCTGAATATCGCCCTGTTTGTCCCGTTCGGTGTGCTGCTGCCGCTGTGCCGCAGCTGCCGCGGCAAGCGGTGCAGCTTCTGGCGCTGCCTGCTGCTGACGCTGGCACTCAGCGTCGGCATCGAGGTCGTGCAGCCGCTGCTGCACGCGTTTCGCAGTTCAGATATCACGGACGTGATTACAAACACGACCGGCGGCGTGCTGGGCTATGCGCTCTGGGCGATCGTGCACGCCTGCCGGAAAAAACGTGAAGATTGACCAGCCTTGAGATACCGGTGCTTTTGCCGGTATCTTTTTTGTTGAAAATGTGCCGCTGTTTCGTTATACTATTACAAAAAGCGGAATTTTACGGTCAAAAACGGAGAAAAAACAAAAATCGGAGGAGAGAACATGGACGAGCGGATCTATCGCGAATACGTTGCGATCCTGAAAGAGGAGCTGCAGCCCGCCATGGGCTGTACAGAGCCGATCGCCGTGGCGTACTGCGCGGCGCTGGCCCGCAGGACGCTCGGCGTGCTGCCGGAAACGGTCGAGGTGCTTGCGAGCGCGAACATCATCAAAAACGTCAAGAGCGTCATTGTGCCGAATACGAACGGCCAGCGCGGCATTGCGGCGGCCGCAGCGGCGGGTATCGTTTCCGGCAATGCCGACGCGCAGCTGCAGGTGCTTGCGAGCCTCACGCCGGAGCAGGTGGATGCGGTGGGCGCCTATCTGCAGCAGGCTGCCTTTACCGTCCGGCGCGCGGACAAGGACTACGTGTTCGACATTCAGGTGCGCGTCACGGCGGGGGCGGACAGCGCGTCCGTCGAGATCGCGGGCTATCACACGAACGTGATCCGTATCGAGAAAAACGGCGTCGTGCAGTTTCACAAGGACTATCAGGAGTCCGGCAGCCAGCACGCCACCGACCGCAGTCTGCTGACGGTCGAGCACATCATCGCCTTTGCAAACGAGGTGGACATTGCCGACGTGCAGGAGACGCTCCAGCGGCAGATCGACTATAACTGGGCCATCGCCGAGGAGGGCCTGCGCGGGGATTACGGCGCGAACATCGGCCGCATCCTGCTGCAGTCTTACGGCATGAGCATCCACAACCGCGCCAAGGCCTACGCCGCGGCCGGGTCGGACGCACGCATGAACGGCTGCGACCTGCCGGTGGTCATCAACTCCGGCAGCGGCAACCAGGGGCTGACGGCATCACTGCCGGTCATCGTCTACGCCAGGGAACTGGGCGTTACGCAGCAGATGCTCTACCGCGCGCTCGTGGTGTCGAACCTCGTCACCATCCATCTGAAAACCGGCATCGGCAGCCTGTCCGCCTACTGCGGCGCTACGGCGGCCGGCTGCGGCGCGGCCGCGGGCGTGACGTATCTGTATGGCGGGCAGTTCCGCGAGATCGCGCACACCATCGTCAACGCGATCGCCATTGATTCCGGCATGATCTGCGACGGTGCGAAGGCGAGCTGCGCGGCCAAGATCGCCTCGGCAGTCGAGGCGGGGCTGCTGGGTATGCAGATGCAGATGCACGAGAGCCAGTTCTACGGCGGCGACGGCATCGTCGTCAAGGGCGTGGAGAACACGATCCGCAACATCGGCACACTTGCGAGCGAGGGCATGCGCGAGACCGACCGCACGATCATCCGCATGATGATCCAGGAGCACTGATCCGCCGAATATTGCCGGCTGCCGGTTGGCGGCCGGCATTTTTGCGCCGAATTTTCGCACCGGCGGAGAATCGGCATTGCATTTTGCGCGCCGAGCGCGTATAATACCGCATATTTCATTTTGCAAAAGATTTGCATACCCAAGGAGGCGCGCCATGCGTTTATTTGATATTCTCGGGCCGGTCATGGTCGGCCCGTCCAGCAGCCACACGGCCGGGGCTGTGCGCATCGGCCTGACGGCCCGCAAACTGCTCGGCGACCGGCCGGTGCACGCGGACATTTCGCTGCACGGCAGCTTCGCCCTGACCGGTCATGGCCACGGCACGGACTGCGCGCTGATCGCGGGCCTGCTCGGTATGCAGCCGGACGATCTGCGCATTCCGGGCAGCTTTGCCGTCGCGGCGGAGCAGGGGCTGACGTTCTCGTTCCGGAACGTGCAGCTGCGCAACGCGCACCCGAACACCGCGCGCCTACAGCTCACGGGCGCCAAGGGCCGCACGCTGGACATCGTGGCCGAGAGCATCGGCGGCGGGCGCATCCGCATCCGCTCCATCGACGGTATCGAGACGAACTTTTCCGGTGAGCACAACACGCTCATTGTCCACAATCAGGACACGCCCGGCCATGTTGCTGCCGTGACGGCGGCGCTCATGCAGCGGCACGTCAACATCGCCACCATGCAGCTCTACCGCAGCGAGCAGGGCGGCTACGCGGTCATGATCCTCGAGTGTGACCAGCCGATCCCGAAGGACATCGAGCAGTGGCTGTCGCACATCGAGGGCATTCAGAAGATCACGATCTTTAATCAGGAGGAACCGGTATGAGCTTTTCGAGCATTGCATCCATGCTTTCGGCTGCACAGGAGAGCGGGCAGCCGCTCTATGCCGTCATCCGTGATGCGGACTGTCAGGAAAACGGCTATGACGCTGCGGCGTCCTACCGCCAGATCGCGGCGCTCTGGACGGCGATGCAGCAGTCGAGCCGGCAGTACTGCGCATCCGACCGCTCCAACAGCGGGCTCATCGGCGGCGACGCGGCCAGATTCCGCGCGGCGGCGGAGGCCGGCCGCCTCCTCGGCGGGACGTATTTTCAGCGCGTGACGGAAGAGGCGCTCAAGGTGGCCGAGTGCAATGCGTGCATGAAGCGCATCGTCGCCGCACCCACGGCGGGCAGCTGCGGCGTGCTGCCGGCGGTGCTGATCCCGCTTGCGGAGGTACGCGATGTTGCGGAGGAGACGATCCTGCAGGCGCTGTATATCGCGGCCGGGTTCGGCCAGGTCACGGCGCTGCGCGCGAGCGTGGCCGGCGCGGAGGGCGGCTGCCAGGCGGAGATCGGCACGGCCAGCGCCATGGCGGCGGCTGCGCTGACGCACATCCTCGGTGGCACGGCGCAGCAGTGCGCGGATGCGTACGCCATCGCGCTCGGCAATCTGCTCGGCCTGGTGTGTGACCCGGTCGCGGGCCTGGTCGAGGTACCGTGTGTCAAGCGCAATGTCATCGGTGCGGTCAATGCCGTGAGCGCGGCGAATATGGCCGTCGCCGGCATCACGAGCCGCATCCCGGTCGATGAGGTCATCGATGCCATGGGCGAGGTCGGTGATGCGCTCCCGGCCAGCCTGCGCGAGACCGGCCTCGGCGGCCTTGCCGCTACGCCGACTGGCCGGCAGGCGGCCGAGCGGATCGCCCGCGCCGAACACTGAATGCCTCCGTCCCGCAGGCCGAGCCATCGGCGGCGGGGCGGATTTTTGCGGGAAAAGGCTTGACAGACGGGCAAAATCACGGCAATGTATAGTTATCCTATAGAACGAACGACCCGCTCTGCGGGCGGAAAGGCGGAGCCATGGAATTCAATAAACCCATTGCGGATATGCTCCCCGGCATGGATGTCGAGGGCTTTTATATTCTGCGCGCGGCGGCGCTCAAGACGACTAACAACGGCAAACCGTTTCTCAGCGGCACGATCTGCGACCGCACGGGCAGTGTGGAGATCAAGATCTGGGACTACAGCGGCCCGATCGGCGCGCGCCCGGACGATACCGGCCGCGTCGTAAAGATCCGCGGCAGCGTCTCGGAATACCGCGGTGCGCTGCAGATCAGCGTCCACCGCATCCGTATGGCCGAAGCGGCGGACGATTATGACACGGCGCTGCTCGTGCCGACGGCGCCCATCGACGCGGACGCCGCACTGGCGGACGTGCAGCGGCTGGTCGCCTCGATCACGGACGCGGATTACCGCAACGTGGCCGAGACGATGCTGGCGCGGCACCTCGATGCATTCCGGCGCATTCCGGCCGGGAAGAGCGTGCACCACAGTTTCCTGTCCGGCCTTTTGATGCATACTTACAACATGCTGCGCACGGCGGATTTTCTCGCGGTCCTGTATCCGGAGGTCATTGACCGCAGCCTGCTGCTGACCGGCACGCTGCTGCACGATTTCGGCAAGGAGCGGGAGTTTGCGTTTTCCGATCTCGGCATCGTGACGGAGTACTCCACGGCCGGGCAGCTCCTTGGCCATCTGGTCATGGGGGCGCAGGAGGCCGCGGACGCCGCGCGCGAGCTTGGCATTCCCGAGGAAAAGTCCATGCTGCTGCAGCACCTGCTGCTCTCGCACCACGGCGAGCCGGAGTTCGGCGCGGCCGTGCGGCCCATGTGCGCGGAGGCGGAGCTGCTGTCATACATTGACCTCATCGACAGCCGCATGGAGATCTATGCGGAAACGCTGCCGACCGTGCCGGCCGGCAGCTTCAGTGCCCGCATTTTTGCGCTGGAAAAGAAGATCTATCACCACAACTGAGGAGGCTGCCCATGCTGACCCTGCCGTCACAAGTGCATACGGCGCTCGATCGTCTCACGGCGGCGGGCTGGGAGGCCTATGTCGTCGGCGGGGCTGTGCGCGATGCACTGCGTGGCTGCGCGGCGGGGGATTGGGACATCACGACCAATGCCGAGCCCGCGCAGGTCGAGCGCGTCTTTGCCGGCGAGCGGCTCATCGAGACGGGGCTCAGGCACGGCACCGTGACCGTCCTGCTCGACGGCCTGCCGCTTGAGATCACGACCTACCGCGTCGACGGGGACTATACCGACCACCGGCGGCCGGACGCCGTGCGCTTTACGCGCAGCCTGCGCGAGGATCTGCTGCGCCGCGATTTCACGATGAACGCGCTGGCCTACCATCCGCGCACGGGGCTGGTCGACGTCTGCGGCGGGGCGGAGGACATTGCGCGCGGCGTTGTGCGCTGCGTGGGCGAGCCGGACCGCCGCTTTCAGGAGGATGGGCTGCGCATCCTGCGCGCGCTGCGCTTTGCGTCCGTGCTCGGCTTTCAGATCGCGCCGGAGACGGCAGCGGCCATCCATCGCAATCGCGCGCTGCTGCAGTATCTCGCGGCGGAGCGCGTGCAGAGTGAACTGACGAAGCTGCTCTGCGGGCAGAACGTGGGCGCGGTGCTGCGGGAATTTGCCGATGTGCTGGCCGTCCCGATCCCGGAGCTGCGGCCGATGTTCGGCTTTGCGCAGCACAACCCGCACCATGACCGGGACGTCTGGCTGCACACGGCCGCGGTTGTGGAGCACATCCCGCCGGAGCCGGTGCTGCGCTGGGCGGCGCTGCTGCACGATGTCGGCAAGCCGCCGTGCTTTTCCCTCGGGCCGGATGGTGTCGGCCATTTTTACGGCCACGCGGCCAAGAGCACCGAGCTGGCGGAGGGCATTCTCACGCGCCTGCGCTTTGACACGGCCGGACGCACGCGCATCACGCAGCTCATCCGCTATCACGACCTGCCCATCGCGCCGGAGGCAAAGCCCATCCGGCGGCTGATGAACAAGCTCGGCGTTGAGACCGTGCGGCAGCTTTTTGAGCTGCACATTGCCGATACCTGCGGCCAGTCGGCCATCTGTGCCGGCCGGGTGGAGACGTATCGGCAGGCGAAGCGCGTGCTCGACGAGCTGCTCGCGGCGGATGCCTGCTTCTCGCTCAAAGACCTCGCGGTCAACGGGGATGATCTGCTCGCGCTCGGCCTGCGCGGCCGGGCGGTCGGCGCGGCGCTGCAGGCGTGTCTGGACGCGGTCATGGATGAGACGCTGCCGAACGACAGGGCCGCGCTGCTGGGGTATGCGGCGGAAAATTTGCAGCGCTTTGCAAATTCCTGAAACTCGGGACTTGAAAATTGTGGAGCGATGTTATAAGATGAAGAACATATTTGAATTACATTGTAATGGAATATGCGGAGAACAGGTTTATGGAGCAGATTCGGTCGCGGAAAAATCAATATATCCTGCACCTGCGCGCGCTGGCCAGGGATAAGGATGTGCGCCGGGACGCGGGGGAGTACGTCTGCGACGGTGAAAAGCTGCTGCGCGAGGCGCTACAGTTCGGCGCGGAGGTCACGTCCGTGCTCTGGCGCGATGCGGCGGCGTTCCCTCTGCCGGACGGCGCTGCGCAGTATACGGCCGACGCGGAGCTCGTCGCCTATGCCTCGCCGCTCATGCATTCGCCCGGCCCGGTCTTTACCGTGCGCCTCCCGGAGATGCGCCTGCCGCAGCCGCTGCGGCACGTCATCGTGCTCGAGGGCGTGCAGGATCCCGGCAACGTCGGAACGGTCATCCGCACGGCGAACGCCCTTGGCATGGATGCCGTGGTGCTCACCGGCGCGTGCGCCGATCTCTACAGCCCCAAGACCGTGCGCGCTGCGATGGGCGCGCTCTTCCGCCAGCCGGTGCTGACGTGCACGACGGACGAGCTGCTGCAGCTGCTGCGCGCAAACTGTCTCAAACTCTACGGTGCGGCGCTGACGGACACGGCGCAGGATCTGCGGCGCATGCCGCTCTCGCCGGCCGCCGTGGCGATTGGCAGCGAGGGGCGCGGCCTGAGCGCGCAGCTGCTCGCACAGTGCGATGGGCAGATCATCATCCCCATGCAGCCGGGGGCGGAGTCGCTCAATGCGGCGGTGGCCGCGGCGGTCGTCATGTGGGAGATCGCCCGCACCGGGATGTGAGGAGGCGCGCAAATGTCGCAGCTGCAATACTGGGTCTGGCTGTCCATGCGCTTTGGCGTGCGCCCGAAGATGAAGCTCGCGCTCGTGGAGCATTTCGGCACGCCGCGGGATGTGTATTTTGCCACGGAGGCGGACTACCGCGTCCGTGTCCCGCTGCGCCCGGAGGAGCTGCGTCTGCTGCTGGATAAAGACCTGAAGGATGCCAACCGCGCGCTCGCCATCTGTGACCGGGAGCATATCCGCATCCTGACGATCCAGGACGCGGCCTACCCGCAGCGCCTGCTGCAGATCTACGACCCGCCGCTCGTGCTCTACGTGCGCGGCACGCTGCCGCAGCTCGACGACCGCGCGGCCGTCGCCGTGGTCGGCACGCGCAGCGCAACGCCGTATGGCGTGCGCACCGCGCGCAAGTTCGGCTTCGAGATCGTGCGGCACGGCGGTATCGTGCTCTCCGGCCTCACGGCCGGGATCGACCGTTCGGCCGCCGAGGGCGCGCTGCACGCCGGCGGCATTTGCGTGGGCGTGTCCGGTACGGCGATCAACCTGGATTTTGCGGGTGCATACACGCAGGAGGTCGCGCGCTGCGGCGCCGTTGTGAGCGAGTTTGCGCCGAATATGTCCGTGCCGCGCTTTGGCTTCCGGCTGCGCAACCGCATCACGTCCGGTCTCGCGGTGGCGACGGTCGTGGTCGAAGCACCGGAGAAAAGCGGCGCGCTCCTGTTTGCCGACGATGCCGTCACGCAGGGCAGGGAGGTCTTTGCCGTGCCCGGCAACGCGGACTCCCGCGCCTCGGCCGGTAGCAATGCGCTGCTCAAGGACGGCGCCCGTCCGGCCACGTGCGCGTGGGATGTGCTGAGCGATTTTCGCCGCATGTTTCCCGGCACGCTGCGGGAAAACATCGCGCCCGCGCCCGAGACCCAGGCGCCTGAACCGCCGCCGGAGACGGGCAGCGGCTTTGCACAGGTGCGCCGCCCGGTTGCGGAGAAAAGGATTGACAAGCCGCAGCCGGAGGCATATATTGACCTGGAAGCGCAGCTGAAGTCGCTCACGACCGAGCAACTGCAGATCGTCGCGGCGATCGATGCGCCCGGCACACAGGTGGACCTCATCATCGAAAAGACGCAGCTGCCGGCGAGTAAGGTGCTCGCGGAGCTGACCGTGCTGCAGATCCGCGGCGTCGTCCGGCAGGAGCCGGGCAAACGCTTTTCATTAAATATACGCGCAGGCACTGCGCAGAATCATAAGGAGTTGGAGTAGACCCGATGGCAAAAGCAAAAACCGATCTGGTGATCGTCGAGTCTCCGGCGAAGGCCAGAACAATCGAAAAATATCTGGGCAATCATTATCAGGTCGTGGCCTCGATGGGCCACCTGCGTGACCTGCCCAAGAGCACCATGGGTGTGGACATTGACGGTGATTTTACGCCGCAGTACCTGCCCGTGAAAGACCGCGCGGACGTGATCGCCGACCTGAAAAAGCGCGCGAAATCGGCCGACACCGTCTATCTTGCGACCGACCCGGACCGCGAAGGAGAGGCCATTTCATGGCACCTGAAGGAGTTGCTGAATCTGCCGGATGACAAGGCCAAGCGTGTGACGTTCAACGAGATCACAAAAAAGGTCGTCACCGAGAGCATCCAGCACCCGCGCGAGATCGATCAGGATCTGGTCGACGCGCAGCAGGCGCGCCGTATTCTCGACCGCATCGTGGGCTATAAGCTCAGTCCGCTGCTCTGGCGCAAGGTCAAGCCCGGCCTGTCCGCCGGCCGCGTGCAGTCGGTGGCCACGCGCATCGTGGTCGACCGCGAAAACGAGATCCGCGCCTTCCAGCCGCAGGAGTACTGGCTGCTCGACGCGCTGCTCGACTGCGGCGCGGGCACGTTCACGGCGCGCTTTTACGGCACGGCCGATAAGAAAATGGATGTCCCGGACGAGGCCACGGCCGACAAGATCATTGCCGCCGTGTCGGCCGAACCGTTCAAAATTGCGAGCGTCAAGCGCGGCGAAAAGCAGCGCAGCCCGTCGCCCCCGTTCATCACCTCGACCCTGCAGCAGGAGGCTTCCCGTCGCCTGGGCATGACGCCGCGGCGCACCATGTCGGTCGCGCAGCAGCTCTATGAGGGCGTGGACATTACCGACCGCGGCACGATCGGCCTCATCACCTATATGCGTACCGATTCGCAGCGCCTGTCCGATGAGGCGCTCGCCGCCGCGCAGTCCTTCATCGTCGAGCATTACGGCCCGGAGTACCACCCCGGCAAGCCGCGCACGTATAAGACCAAGGCCGGCGCACAGGACGCGCACGAGGCCATCCGCCCGACGGACGTCACGCTCACGCCGGATCGCGTGCGCCACGACCTTACGCCGGAGCAGTACCGGCTCTACCGGCTCATCTGGGGCCGCTTCACGGCCTGCCAGATGTCCAACGCCGTGTACGACAACGTCGTCGTGGATGCCGGCAGCGCGGGCTATCTCTTCCGCGCCAACTACTCCGAGCAGAAGTTCGCGGGCTACACCGCCGTGTATGAAGAGGCGAAGGACGAGGAGACGAGCGAAGTGCGCCGTCCGCTGCCGTCGCTCAAGCAGGGCGATGCCGTGGAGCTTAAAAACGTCACGAAGGAGCAGCAGTTCACGCAGCCGCCCGCCCGCTACACGGAGGCGACGCTCATCCGCGCCATGGAGGAAAAGGGCATCGGCCGTCCGTCCACGTACGCGCCGACGATCTCGACCATTCTCAGCCGCAACTATGTTGTCAAGGAGGGGCGCTACCTGCGCCCGACGAATCTCGGCATCGTCGTGACCGAGATGATGGAGGAGTACTTCCGCAACATCGTCGATCTGAAGTTCACCGCCAACATGGAGACGGACCTCGACAAGATCGAGGCCGGCAAGATGGCGTGGAAGGACGTGCTGCGCGAGTATTATAAAGACTTTGACGCGAACCTCAACAACGCCGAGATCCAGCTCGAGGGCAAGCATCTCAAGGTGCCGGATGAGGAGTCGGACGAGGTCTGCCCGAACTGCGGGCGCAAGCTCGTGTATAAAAACGGCCGCTTCGGCCGCTTCCTTGCCTGCCCTGGCTACCCGGAGTGCAGCTTTACGATGCCCATCGTCGTCGAGATGCCCGGCAAGTGCCCGGCCTGCGGCGGCCGTCTGCTCAAGCGCACGTCCCGCAAGGGCTTTGCCTACTACGCCTGTGAGCGCGGGCATGATTGCCCGGGACATGGCGAGGGTGAGGGCGGCGAGAGCATCCAGGGCTTCATGACCTGGGACGTGCCGACGAAGGACTATTGCCCCGAGTGCGGCAAGACCATGTTCAAACGCGCCGGCAAGGGCGCGAACAAGCCGTTTTGCATCAACCCCGAGTGCCCAAATTATCTGCCGCCCGACAAGCGCGGCTACAAGCGCAAGCCGAAACCGGCGGACGACGCGGCCGAGCCCAAGGCTGAGGCGGAGTCCAAGGAGACGAAGACGGAGGCCAAGAAGCCGGCGGCAAAAAAGTCCGCTGCAAAGAAAACCGCTGCCAAAAAGCCCGCGGCAAAGAAAACGGCCGCCAAAAAACCGACAGCCAAAAAGACGACGAAACCCAAGAAGGAAGCATAATTGGAAAGGCGGCCTGACCGGCCGCCTTTTTCGAGGAGGAACGCTATGACCCCAGTGACCGTGATCGGTGCGGGCCTGGCGGGATGCGAGTGCGCGTGGCAGCTGGCCGGGCGCGGCATCCCGGTGCGCCTGATCGAGATGAAACCCAAGAAAATGACCCCCGCGCACGTATCCGAAAACTTTGCCGAGCTCGTCTGCTCCAACTCCCTGCGCAGCGATGAGCTCACGAACGCCGTCGGCCTGCTCAAGGAGGAGCTGCGCCGGCTCGACTCCGTCGTGCTTGCGAGCGCGGATCACAACCGCGTCGCCGCCGGCGGCGCGCTCGCCGTGGACCGCGAGGCGTTCGCGCGCGAGATCACGGAGCGCATCTGCGCGCATCCGAACATCACCGTCGAGCGCGCCGAGGCCGACGCCATCCCGGACGGTGAGGTCGTCATTGCGACCGGCCCGCTCACGAGCGATGCCATGGCGGCCGAGATCCAGCGCCTCTGCCCGGAGTTCGACCTGCATTTTTACGATGCCGTTGCCCCCATCGTCACGCTCGAGAGCGTGGACATGGACAGCGCCTTTTTCGCCAGCCGCTACGACAAGGGCACGGCCGACTACGTCAACTGTCCCATGGATCAGGCGGAGTACACCGCTTTCGTGCAGGAGCTGCGCAGCGCAAAGGAAGCGCCCATCCACGGCTTTGACGACGGTGCAGTCTTTGAGGGCTGCATGCCGGTCGAGGTCATGGCCCGCCGCGGGGAGGACACGCTGCGCTACGGCCCGCTCAAGCCGGTCGGCCTGCGCGACCCGCGCACCGGGCGCGACAACTATGCCGTCGTGCAGCTCCGGCGCGACAACGCCGAGGGCACGCTGTATAACATTGTCGGCTTCCAGACGCACCTGACGTTCGGCGAGCAAAAGCGCGTCTTTTCCATGATCCCGGCGCTGCGGAATGCGGATTTCGTCCGCTACGGCGTCATGCACCGCAACACCTATTTAAATTCCCCGCAGCTGCTCGACCGGTATTATCGTCTCCGGCGCGACCCGCGCATCCGCTTCGCCGGGCAGATGACCGGCGTCGAGGGTTATGTGGAGTCGTGTGCGTCCGGCGCGCTCGTCGGCATCGAGACGGCCGCGCAGCTGCTCGGACTGCCGCCTGTCGATTTCCCGCAAGAGACGGCCATCGGCGCACTGTCGCTGTACATTTCCGGCGGCAGCGTCGGCGATTTTCAACCCATGAACATCAATTTTGGCATCATCACACCGCTGGATCACCGCGTGCGCGGCAAGCGCAATAAGAACGCGGAGATCTCGGCGCGCAGCCTGCAGATCCTGGACGGGCTGAAACAAAAGGAGGTTTTTCATCTATGAGAATTCTTGTGGACGCAATGAGCGGTGACCTCGCTCCGGACGAGATCGTCAAGGGCGCGGTGCACGCGCAGCAGGAGCTGGGCGCGGAGATCGTGCTCGTCGGCCAGCGCGCCGCCATTGAGGCCTGCCTGCGCAATGAGCAGGCCAAGCTCGAGATCATCGACGCGAGCGAAGTCATCACCATGGACGACGACCCCAGCACAGCCACCCGCCGCAAGAAGGACGCTTCCATGACGGTCGCGCTCAATATGCTGCGCGACGGCAAGGGCGACGCGGTCGTCTCTGCCGGCAGCACCGGCGCGCTGCTCACCGGCGCTACGCTCATCGTCAAGCGCATCCACGGTATCCGCCGCGCGGCGCTGGCCCCTGTGCTGCCGAACGGCGACGCGGGCGTCATGCTCATCGACTGCGGCGCCAACGCCGACTGCACGCCGGAGTACCTGCTGCAGTTTGCCTATATGGGCAGCTATTATGCCCGCACCATGCTCGGCATCGCCGCGCCGCGCGTCGGCCTGCTCAGCAACGGCACCGAGGATCACAAGGGCTCTGAGCTCCAGCACGAGACATTCCCGCTGCTCAAGGCGGCGGACGCCGCCGGCCGCATCCGCTTTATCGGCAACGTTGAGGCGTCGCAGGTGTTCAGCGGCGATGTGGACGTCGTCGTCACAGACGGCTTTACCGGCAATGTGCTGCTCAAGGGCATCGAGGGCAGCATCAAGTACATGACGCGCCAGCTCAAGGGCATTTTCATGAAAAACTTCAAGACCAAGATGGCTGCCCTTGCCATCAGGGACGAGTTCCACGCGCTCAAGGCATCGCTTGACCCGAACGAGGTCGGCGGCACGGCCATGCTCGGCATCAGCAAGCCGGTCATCAAGGCCCACGGCTCATCTGATGCGCGCGCGATCTACAACGCCATCCGTCAGGCGATCGCCTTTGTCGATTCCGGCATCATTGACGACATCACGGCCAACATCTCCTACATGCGTGTGGACAAGCACGCGGCGAAGGAGAGCAACTGATGGAGGCGCTGGAGGCCCGCCTGGGCTACACGTTCCGCGACCGGGCGCTGCTGGAGAATGCGCTCATGCACAGCTCCTATGCCAATGAAAACCGCGCGCGGGGCTATACCAGCAACGAGCGGCTCGAGTTTCTGGGCGATTCCGTGCTCGGCATGGTCACGGCGGCGCGGCTCTATGCGCTCTATCCCGACATGCCGGAGGGGAAAATGAGCCGCCTGCGCGCCGAGCTCGTCTGCGAGCAGGCGCTGCACGGTGTGGCGCTCACGCTGCATCTGGGCGACTATATCCGTCTCGGCCACGGGGAGGAGCGCAGCGGCGGCAGAGAGCGGCCGTCCATTCTCGCCGACGCGGTGGAGGCGGTCATCGCCGCCATGTATCTTGACGGCGGGCTGGAGCCCGCGCAGCGCTTTATCCTCACGCACATCCTCAACGGTCTGGCCGAGGGGGAGATCCACCACGTCGAGGACTATAAGACCGAGCTGCAGGAGCGCGTGCAGCGCCGCGCCGGGCAGACGCTTTCCTATACCGTCTGCGCCGAGAGCGGCCCGGACCATAACAAGACATTCACCATGGCCGTGCTGCTCAACGGCAGCGAGATCGGCCGCGGCACCGGCCGCACGAAAAAGGAGGCGGAGCAGTCCGCCGCCCGGTGCGCGCTCGAACAGATGCCGCAATAACGGCATGCAGCCGCCTGCGAAAACGCAGGCGGCTGCATTTTTTCACATCTGAAAAAATGCGCTCCGGCCATTGCAAAATGGCATTTTTGGCGGTATACTCTACTTTGTATTACTTTGATTTGAGATATCAGCGGCGTCTCTGCACGCGCAGACGCCGGATATGCGAGGGATTTTGTGTACTTAAAAGCATTGGAGATCCAGGGCTTCAAGTCCTTCCCGGACAAGACGCGCCTGAATTTTGACCAGGAGATCACGGCGATCGTCGGCCCGAACGGGAGCGGCAAGTCGAACATATCGGACGCCATCCTGTGGGTCATGGGCGAGCAGCGCACGAAAACGCTGCGCGGCGGCAAGATGGAGGACGTCATCTTCGGCGGCACGGAAAAGCGCAGCCCCATGGGTTTTGCGCAGGTGTCGCTCATCCTTGACAACAGCACCGGCATCTTCGACACCGAGAACACCGAGGTCATGATCACCCGCCGCTATTACCGCAGCGGCGAGAGCGAATATTATATCAACCGCGAGGCCTGCCGCCTGCGCGATATCAACGAGCTGCTCATGGACACCGGCCTCGGCCGCGACGGGTACTCGATCATCGGGCAGGGCCGCATCGCCGAGATCGTTTCCGGCAAGAGCAACGAGCGCCGCGAGATCTTTGAGGAAGCGGCCGGCATCTCGCGCTACCGCTACCGCAAGGAGGAGTCGGAGCGCAAGCTCGCCCGCACGGAGGAAAACCTCCTGCGCATCAACGACAAGGTCGATGAGCTGGAGCTTCAAGTCGAGCCCCTGCGCAAGCAGGCCGAGACGGCGAAGAAGTATCTCCGTCTGCGCGACGAGCTCAAGAGCGCGGAGGTCTCCGTCTGGATGGAGACGCTCGACCGGCTGCACGCGCAGGCTGAGACCGTGAACCGCGATTATCAGACCGCGAAGGAAAACCTCGCCGGCGCGCAGCGTGAGCTCGAGCAGCTCTATGCAGCGTCGGAGAACATCGCGCAGAAGATGCGCGAGAAGGACCTTGAGTCCGAGCGCACGCGCGAGCAGATCTCCGAGGCCGAGAGCGCCGCTGCCGAGTGCGAGAGCGCCGCGGCCGTCGTGCGCACGAACCTGCAAAACAGTGCCGACAGCATCGCGCGCCTGCGCGTGGAGGTATCCGAGCAGACTGACCGTGCGGACGCTCTGCAGGCACAGATCGACGCGCAGCAGCGCCGCCTGCAGGAGATCGAGGCCGAAAAGGCGCAGCACGCGCAGGAGATACAATCCGTGCTCGCCGAGATCGACCGCAACGCGGCCTCCTCCGGCGAGGCCGAGCGCGCGTACACGGAGCTGCTCGCCAAAGAGAGCGCGCAGAGCAGCGCGCTGGCCGAGTGCCGCACGCGCATCACGCTCCTGGCGGATAAATCGCAGGAGCTGCTCGATCAGGAAAACGCCGTCGCCACCGCCGCCGCGGAAGCGGCCGAGCATCTGGCGGCGCTTGAGACGCAGCAGCAGGAAAAGCAGACCGCACAGCAGCAGGCGCGCACCGCGTGCGACGCCCTGCGCGCGGAGCAAAGGGAAAAGGCCCAGCGCCTTTCCGCCTGTGAGCAGGCGCTCACCCGACAGCAGGAGCGGCTGTCCGGTCTGACGGTCGACCTGCGCAGCACCGAGTCGCGCATCCGTATGCTCATGGAGATGGAAAAGGACTTCGAGGGCTACAACCGCGCGGTCAAGGCCGTCATGCACGCGGCAGAAAAGGGGACGCTGCGCGGCGTGCGCGGCCCGGTCGCAAACCTCATCAAGACCGGCGACCGCTACGCCCTCGCCATCGAGACGGCGCTCGGCGCCGCGGCGCAGAACATCGTTGTCGATACGCAAAGCTGCGGCGCGCAGGCCATTGAGCTGCTGCGCCGGCGCGAGACCGGCCGCGCGACGTTCCTGCCGCTCGATACCATCCGTCCGATGCACTTAAACAGCGTGCCGGATCAGGAGCCGGGCTATGTCGGTGTGGCCGATACGCTTGTCACCTGCGCCGCCGCTTACCGCAATATCGTCAGCAATCTCCTCGGCCGCACCGTCGTGGCCGAGACGATGAAAGATGCCATCGCCATCTCCAGGCGCTATGATCACCGCTACCGCATCGTCACGCTCGACGGGCAGCTCGTCAACGCGGGCGGCTCGCTCACCGGCGGCAGCGCCGCCAAGGGCAGCGGCATCCTTTCCCGCGCAAACGAGCTCAAGCGCCTGCGCGCGGCGCTCGACACGCTCACGCTGGAGAAAAAGCAGTGCGAGGCCGAGCTTGAGGACGCGCAGACGGCGCTCGACGCGGCCCATGCGCAGCTCGACACCGTGCAGGCGCAGCTGGAGCAGGCGATCGAGACGTTGCACAAGGCGGAGTCCGAAGCCGCGCAGGTCGCGCTGCTGAAAAACGCCGCGCAGGAGACCATTGCGGGGCAGAATGCGTCCATCGACGCCTGCCGCGCGCAGCAGAAGGCGAATCAGGATCGCATCGCGGCCGCCCGCGCCGACGCGCTTTCGGCGGAGCAGGCGCTCGCCGCGCTTCGCGCAGAGCGCGACCGGAGCGAGCTGGGCCGCGGCGCGTTTGACCGCCGCCGTCAGGAACTGGCCGATCAGCTGGCCGGCCTGCGGGCGGAGTCGGCGTCTCTGGACGCCGAGCGCGAGACCATCACGCGCACGACGCAACAGATCCACGACCTCTTTGAGGAAATGACCGGCGACCGCACGGCCCGCCTCGCCCAGATCGAGCAGGCCGAGGCCGGCACGCAGCAGCTGCAGCAGACCCTGCAGATGCATGAGCGCCGCCTGGCCGAACTGCGCCAGCGCGCCGAAACGCTGCGCAGCGACCTCGCCGCGTGCAGCAGCCGCAAGCTGGAGCTCGAGGGCCAGCGCACCCGCACCGACCGCGACGCGCAGGCGCGCAACCGCGACCTGCTGGATATGCAGGGGCTCGTGTCGCGCTTCGAGCAGAAAAAGCTCTCGGCCGACATGGAGGAAAAGCAGATCCTCGATAAACTCTGGGACAATTATGAGCTCAGCCGCACGGCGGCCGAGGCGCTGCGCCAGCCGATCGAGAACATGACGAAGGCCAACCGGCAGATCGCCGAGCTGCGGCGCAATATCGGCGCGCTGGGCACGCCGAACCTCGGCGCGATCGACGAATTCACGCGCGTGAACACGCGCTACACCTTCCTCACCGGCCAGCGGGACGACATTCTCAAGGCCAAGCGCGAGCTGACCGGCATCATCTCCGACGTGACGGGGGAGATGGAGGGCATCTTCACCACGCAGTTTCAGGCGATCGACCAGGCGTTCCGCCAGACATTTCTGGAGCTGTTCGGCGGCGGCAAGGCCGCGCTCGTGCTTGAAGACCCGGAGCACGTGCTCGACAGCGGTATTGAGATCAAGGTGCAGCCGCCCGGCAAGGCGCTCTCGACGCTGAGCCTCATGTCCGGCGGCGAGATGGCGTTTGTGGCCATCGCACTCTATTTTGCCATTTTGAAGGTGCGGCCGACGCCGTTTTGCGTCATGGACGAGATCGAGGCTGCGCTCGACGAGGCAAATGTCACGCGCTATGTGCAGTACATGCGCCGCCTCGCCAAGAACACGCAGTTTCTCGTCATCACGCACCGCCGCGGCACCATGGAGGAGGCCGACCATCTGTTCGGCGTGACCATGCAGGAAAAAGGCGTGTCCCGCGTCATCGAGCTTTCGCTGGATGAAGCGGCTAAAACCATATCGTAACGGAGAAGATAGTTCTATGGGATTTTTTGATAAGATCAAACAGGGCCTGACCAAGACCAAGACGAAGATGGACGCCCAGCTGACCGGCATTTTTGCCGCCTATGAGCCGGGGGACGAGGAATTTTTCGAGGACCTTGAGGAGACGCTCATCCTCGCCGACACCGGCGTGGAGACGACGACCAAGGCCATCGCGCAGCTGCGCAAGGCCATCGAGCTCAAGAAGCTGCGCACCGGCGCGGAGGTGAAAAAGGAGTTCGTGCAGATCCTCACGCGCATCCTCAAAGTGCAGGACACCATGCTCCTGCTCACGACGCAGCCGTCGGTCGTGCTCGTCGTCGGTGTTAACGGCGTCGGCAAGACGACGACGATCGGCAAGCTTGCCGCCCAGCTCAAGAAAGAAGGCAACCGCGTTCTGCTCTCGGCGGCGGACACGTTCCGCGCCGCGGCGGCCGACCAGCTCACCGTCTGGGCGCAGCGCGCGGGCGTGGACATCGTCAAACACGAGGAGGGATCCGATCCCGCCGCCGTGGTGTTCGACTCCATTCAGGCGGCGAAGGCCCGCGGCACGGACGTTGTCATCATCGACACCGCCGGCCGCCTGCACAACAAAACAAACCTCATGAACGAGCTCAACAAGATCACACGCGTCATCCGCCGCGAGCTGCCGGAGGCCGATATCGAAACGCTCATGGTGCTCGATGCCACGACCGGCCAGAACGGCCTCATCCAGGCCAAGCAGTTTCTCGACACGGCCGACCTCACCGGCATCGTGCTCACAAAGCTCGACGGTACGGCTAAGGGCGGCATCGTCTTTGCCATCGCAAACGACCTGCAGCTGCCGGTGAAATATGTCGGCGTTGGCGAGCAGATCGACGATCTGCTCGAGTTCAAGCCCGCGGAATTTGTGGAGGCGCTGCTGTCATGATCCTTGCAAGCAACAACGCACATAAGCTCGAGGAGTTTCGCGCCATCTTTGCGGACATGGGCATCGAGATCATCCCGCAGAGCGCGGCCGGCTGCCACTTTGAGGTGGACGAGACGGGGGAGACCTTCGAGGAAAACGCCTACCTGAAGGCCATCGCCGTGACCCGCGCGACGGGGCAGCCCGCCGTCGCGGACGATTCCGGCCTTATGGTCGATGCGCTCGGCGGCGCGCCCGGCGTGCACTCGGCCCGCTATACCGGCCGGCACGAGGATTCGGACGCCGCGCGCTACACGCTCTTGCTCCATAACCTCGGCGACCGCACCGACCGCACGGCCCGGTTCGTGTCGTGCATCTGCTGCACGTTCCCGAACGGCGACGTCCTGCGCGCCCGCGGCACGTGCGAGGGCAGCATCCTGTTTGCGCCGCGCGGGGAAAACGGCTTCGGCTATGACCCCGTGTTTCAGCCGGACGGCTATACCTGCTCCATGGCGGAGCTGCGCCCGGAAGAGAAAAACGCCATTTCCCACCGCGGGAATGCGCTCAAAATCCTGAAAGAAGAATTGAGGAACTACTATGCTGACAAGTAAACAGCGCGCCCAGCTGCGCGGTCTCGCCGCGACGGAGGACACCATCGTCCACATCGGCAAGGGCGGCATCACGGACAACATCATCACCCAGATGAGCGACGCGCTCAAGGCGCGCGAGCTCGTCAAGGGCCGCGTGCTTGAAAACTCGCTCCTGTCCGCGCGCGAGGCGTGCGACCGGCTCGCCGAGGTCTGCCGCGCAGAACCCGTGCAGGTCATCGGATCGAAGTTTGTGCTCTATAAGCGCAACGAGCAGAAGCCGAAGATCGAGCTCGTGAAAAAGGCACGCAAATGAAGATCTGCATCTATGGCGGCAGCTTCAACCCGCCGCATCTGGGACATACGGCCGCGCTGCGCGCGGTGCGCGCGGCCATCCGGCCGGATCTGACGCTCGTCATTCCGGATCGCATCCCGCCGCACAAGGAGCTCACGGCGGGCAGCCCGGAGCCGGCGGAGCGCCTGCTCATGACGATGATGGCCTTCGCAGACGAGCCGGGCGTGGAGGTCTCTGACATGGAGCTGCACCGCTCCGGCAAGAGCTACACGGCCGACACCGTGCGCGAGCTGAGTGCGTGCAATCCGGACGCGGAGCTGTATCTCGTCATCGGCACGGATATGCTCACGACGTTTGAGCAGTGGCACGATTTTCGGTATCTGCTCGCTCAGGTGACGCTCGTCGCGCTCGCCCGCACGGGCGATGAGCATGCGGAGGTCGAGCGCTTCAGCGCCTACCTGCGCGGGACGTATGACGCGCGTGTCATCGCCCTGCCGGCCGAGCCGGTCCCGGTCACAAGCACGGCCGTTCGTGCGCTGCTGCCGCGGCGGCGGGGCAGCGAGTACCTCGCGCCGAATGTGTATGCGCACATCATCCAGCAGCGGCTCTACGGCGCACAGCCCGATCTCAACTGGCTGCGCGAGCAGGCTTACCCCATGCTCAAGCCGCGGCGTATCTCCCATGTCTGGGGCTGCGAGCACGAGGCGCGTCACCTTGCCGAGCGCTGGGGCTGCGATCCGGATGCTGCCGCAGAGGCCGGAATTTTGCACGATTGCACGAAAAAATTAGAGCTATCTGACCAATTGCTATTGTCTGATAAATATGGTATCATAAACGATACGGTCGAAACGGCCAACACCAAGCTCCTGCACGCCAAAACCGGCGCTGCCGTGGCCAGGGATCGTTTCGGCGTACCACTTGAGATAGAAAATGCCATCCGCTGGCACACGACCGGCAAGCCCGATATGACCACGCTCGAAAAGGTCCTGTATATGGCCGACTATATCGAGCCGTCGCGGGATTTTGACGGCGTGGACGAACTGCGGCGGCTCGCTTACACCGATCTGGATGCGGCCATGGTGCTCGGGCTGAAGATGAGCCTGGAGGATCTGAAGGCCGGCGGCATCACGCCGCACGAGAACACGGTGCAGGCATTAAACTGGTATCAGGGCAGGGAAAAAGAATATGAAAAGACGACAGAGTGACGATCGCTATCCGGGCGATTACGGCGGATATGACGATCAGGGTTACGACCGTTACGACGGCGGCTATGACGATTCCTACGACGACGGCAGCGGCTTTCAGGACGACCCGTTTTCCGAGGCATCTGCGGCGGTGAACCACCGCGTGCAGGCGCAGCAGTCGCTGGCAAAGCGCAAGAAAAAGAAAAAAGTGCGCATCACGGTCATCGTGGTCGTGGTGCTGGCGCTGCTCATCGGCGAGTTTGCGATCCTGATGAACCACTGGATCAGCCCGCCGAGCCTGAGCGACGGCGATTCGGACGATGTGAGCGTCAGCACAGACGGCCGCAAGAAAGGGTGCTACACGTTCCTCATCGCCGGCAAGGACCGCGCGGCCGGTCTGACGGATACGGTGCTCGTCGGCATGCTCGACACGGAGAACAAGTCTCTGAAGTTTGTCAGCATCCCGCGCGACACGGCCGTGAACGTGTCCTATAAACCCAAGAAGATGAACCAGTACTACGCCGCGGCCGAGAACAACGGCAAGGACGGCGTGGAGGCGCTCATCGGCGGCGCGGAGCAGATTCTCGGCTACCGGGTCGACAGTTATGCGCTCTTTGACGTGGAGGTGTTCGTCGAGCTCATTGACGCCATGGGCGGCATTGATTTTGACGTCCCGGTCGATATGGACTATGACGACCCCGGTCAGGATCTGAGCATCCATGTCCAGAAGGGCTATCAGCACCTCAACGGCTATCAGACCATGGGCGTGTTCCGCTTCCGCAACACGTATGCCAACGGCGATATCGGCCGCATCGACGTGCAGCACCAGTTGCTTAAGGCCATGACGAGCCAGTTTTTGAAGCTGCACAACATCCCAAATCTCAACAAACTCATTGACATCTATGAAAAGGATGTCACCACAAACCTGTCGGCAGGCAATGTGATGTTCTATGTCAAGGAGTTTTTGAAGCTCGATGAGAGCGCCATCTCGTTTGAGACGATCCCCGCCAATTACAGTGGCACCAAAAACGGTATGTCCTACGTGTTCATCCACGTGGACGAGTGGCTGGATTATCTCAACACCTGGCTCAACCCCTATACGAAGGAGATCACGTCCGCGGATGTGGACATTCTCTATGAATCCAATGGGCAGGTCGTGGCCACTTCCGGCACGGTTCAGGGCCCAAACAAATGGTAACAAAAAGGAAGGATGTAGCATTATGATGCCTGCTAACGAGCTTGCTGCGGTCATCGTCAAGGCGCTGGACGCAAAAAAGGGTGAGAACATTCAGCTGCTCAAAACCCAGGACCTGACGACGCTGGCAGACTATTTCGTCATCTGCACGGCCAGCTCCTCGACGCACGTGAAGACCCTGACCGACGCCGTGGAAGCGGCGGCGGACGACGTGGGCGAACCCGTCCTGCGCCGGGAGGGGCACCGCAGCGGCAGCTGGGTCCTGCTCGACTATGGCTGCGTGATCGTGCACGTGTTCCAGGACGAGGCCCGCAAGTTTTACGATCTGGAGCGGCTCTGGAGCGACGCGGAGGTCGTGGACATTTCCGATATGCGCGCCTGAGCGCCAAAGCAAAACCAACCGGGGCGGATGCTTGTTCCGCCCCGTGACCTACTTATGATTTTTTGATTTTTCAGAGAGAAGTGAATGCTATGAAGTACGATTTCCAGGCGATCGAGAAAAAATGGCAGGCGCGCTGGGAGGAAGAAAAGCCCTTCGCAGCCGTCACCGGCGACCCGCGGCCGAAGTTTTACGGCCTGATCGAGTTCCCGTACCCCTCCGGCCAGGGCCTGCACGTCGGCCACCCGCGCCCGTTCACGGCGATGGATATCATCTGCCGCAAGCGCCGGATGCAGGGCTACAACGTTCTGTTCCCGATCGGCTTTGACGCCTTCGGCCTGCCGACCGAGAACTACGCCATCAAGAACCATATCCACCCGGCTGTCGTGACGAAAAACAACATTGCCAACTTCACCAAGCAGCTCAAAATGCTCGGCTACAGCTTTGACTGGGACCGTGCGGTCGATACGACCGATCCGAGCTACTATAAGTGGACGCAGTGGATCTTCCTGCAGATGTATAAGCACGGTCTGGCCTATAAGACCACCATGCCCGTCAACTGGTGCACGAGCTGCAAGTGCGTGCTGGCGAATGAAGAGGTCGTCAACGGTGTCTGCGAGCGCTGCGGCAGCGAGGTCGTGCGCAAGGAGAAGAGCCAGTGGATGCTCGCCATCACGAAGTATGCCCAGCGCCTGATCGACGATCTGGACGATGTGGATTACATCGAGCGCGTCAAGACCCAGCAGCGCAACTGGATCGGCCGCTCCACCGGCGCGGAGATCACGTTCAAGACCAATGTCGGCGACGATATCACCGTCTACACCACCCGTGCCGATACGCTCTTCGGCACGACGTACATGGTCATTTCGCCGGAGCATCCGCTGCTCAAGCAGTGGCAGCCGCACATTGCCAACTGGGACGCCGTGGCCGCCTATCAGGAAGAGGCTGCGCACAAGTCCGATTTTGAGCGCGGCGAGCTCAACAAGGAAAAGACCGGCGTCCGTCTCGAGGGCATCGAGGTCATGAACCCCGTGACGCACAAGGCGCTGCCCATGTTCGTCTCGGACTACGTCCTCATGGGCTACGGCACCGGCATCGTCATGGGCGTTCCGGGCCACGACCAGCGCGACTGGGAGTTTGCCACGAAGTTCGGCTTGCCGATCGTCGAGGTCGTCGCCGGCGGCGACGTGACGAAGGAAGCCTTCGTCGCCAAGGACGACAGCGCCGTCATGGTCAACTCCGGCTTCCTCAACGGCATGACCGTTAAAGAAGCCATCCCCGCCATGAAGAAATACGTCGTGGAGCAGGGCTTCGGCAAGGAAAAGGTCAACTACAAGTTGCGCGACTGGGTCTTCAGCCGCCAGCGTTACTGGGGCGAGCCGATCCCGCTCGTCAACTGCCCGAAGTGCGGCTGGGTGCCGATCCCGGAGGATCAGCTCCCGCTCGTGCTCCCGCAGGTGGACAGCTATGAGCCCACCGACGACGGCGAGAGTCCGCTCAGCAAGATGACCGACTGGGTCAACACCACCTGCCCGCAGTGCGGCGGCCCTGCCAAGCGCGAGACCGACACCATGCCGCAGTGGGCCGGCTCGAGCTGGTATTTCCTGCGCTACATGGATCCGCACAATGACAAAGCGCTCGCTTCCAAAGAGGCGCTGGACTACTGGAGTCCCGTCGACTGGTACAACGGCGGCATGGAGCACACCACGCTCCACCTGCTCTACAGCCGTTTCTGGCACAAGTTCCTGTATGATATCGGCGTCGTGCCGACCAAGGAGCCGTATCAGAAGCGCACGAGCCATGGCATGATCCTCGGCGAGGGCGGCGAAAAAATGTCCAAGTCCCGCGGCAACGTCGTCAATCCCAACGACATCGTCGATCAGTACGGCGCGGACACCATGCGCCTGCACATCATGTTCATCGGCGATTTTGAGAAGGCCGTCACCTGGTCCAACGAGGCCGTCAAGGGCTCGAAGCGCTTCCTCGACCGCGTCTGGAATCTGGCCGAGAGCTGCACGGACGATCCGGCCATCTCGGGCAAGAACGAGGCGATCATCCACAAGACCATCAAGAAGGTCACGGAGGATATCGACGAACTGAAGATGAACACCGCCATCGCGTCCATGATGACCATGGTCAACGAGTTTGCCGCCAACGGCTGCACGAAGGGCGACATGGAGCAGCTGCTGCTCCTGCTCAGCCCGTTTGCGCCGCACATCGTCGAGGAGCTCTGGGAGCGGCTCGGCTTTGCCGCCAAGTACGGCAAGATGTGCTGCCAGTGCGACTGGCCGACGTATGACGAGACCAAGACGGTCGACACGACTGTTACCATGGCCGTGCAGGTGCTCGGCAAGCTCAAAGGCACTGTCACCGTTGCCAAGGACAGCGACCAGCAGACCGTCGTCGACGCGGCGCTGCAGCTCGACAAGGTCCAGCGTCAGATGGAGGGCATGCAGATCGTCAAAGTCATCCACGTCCCGAACAAGCTCGTCAACCTGATTTTGAAGCCGAAGGCATAACTTCATCTTGACATCGGCGGTAATTGCAATTATAATATTAACGCTAAAGCCATGCATGATGGCCCTTGAAGCGCCGCAAGGCGTATTTGGAGGGAGGGAATAAAATGTCTGAAATCTACGTCAAGGAGAACGAGTCTCTGGACAACGCGCTCAAGAGATTTAAGCGCAGCTGTGCCAAGGCCGGCGTCATGTCTGATCTGCGCCGCAAGGAGTACTACCAGAGCCCCAGCGTTCGTCGCCGCAAAAAGTCGGAGGCTGCTCGCAAGAACAAGAATAAGCGTTACTACTAATGCAAACAAAAAATCCTGCATCTTCGGATGCAGGATTTTTTTCTTGCTTTTTCAGGTCTGCGGTTCGTACACCGGCAGGTCCACATACGTCGGTGCGTGCGCCAGCGCCGGGATCAGCACGTCGATGGCGTCCGCCATGCGCAGCTTGAGCGTTGACGTGTTGATGCACGGGTGGCAGCAGAGGTACGCATCCTGCAGCAGGTCGCGGTCGATGAGCAGGCGCACGCGCCCGTCATGGTCGTTCATCAGCCCCAGCACGCTCACAGAGCCGGGCGCGATGTCCAGCAGCTCGAGCATACGCTCCGGGGAGGCAAACGACAGCCGCGCGCTGCCGATCTGGTGCGAGAGATCCTTCGTGCGAAACGGCTTGTGCCCCGGCATCAGCAGCAGATAAAATGCCGTCCGCTGCCGGTTCGTGAGGAAAAGATTCTTGCAGATCCCGGCGCCGAGCACCTGCTCCACGGCGGCGCAGGCTTCGATCGTGTCGGCAGCGTCGTGATCGGCCCGGTCGTAGGCGAGCCCCAGACGGTCGAGCAGGTCGTAGCAGCGCAGCTCCTTGTCCAGCCGCTGCCCACTCACTGGGCGGCCGTGATATAAATTCTGGTCAACATACATAGCGGTAACTCCTTAAAAATCGGTCTGCCGCCATTATAGCGGCTTTGGCGTGCGGGTTCAAGTCCCGCACGTCCGGTTGACAGGTCGGGTTGAAACGGGTACAATATATGCTGTGAAACTGTGCAGAAAGGAACGTCCCATGGCATATCAGCTCATCGCCGTCGATATGGACGGCACATTGCTCAATTCCAAAAAAGAGATCACACCGCGCACGGAGGCCGCTGTTACGGCAGCGCTTGCGCGCGGGTATCACGTCGTCATGACGACCGGCCGCTGCTACCGGCAGATCGTGCCGTATATGGCGCAGTTTCCGGCCATGCGCTATGCCATTACGTCCAGCGGCGCTGCCGTGGCCGACTGCGCGCAGGATCGGATCATTTCGGCGCAGAACCTCCCGGCAGATGTCGCGGCAGAGCTTGTCCGCGCGTTCGAGGGGCTCGACGGCTTCCCGATCATCTTCTTCAACGGCGAGGCGCTCTACCGCCCGGAGCTGCTCGATGACCCGCAGCGCTTCGGCATGGACGCTTACGTGGACAATTTCAAATCCCACTGCACGGCCTGCGAGGACATGGAGCGGCGCTTTCTCGCAGCGCCCTATCCCGTGGAGAAGCTGGATTTTTACTTTGTCGATTCCGCCGAGCGCGCCAAGTACCTCGCGCGTGTGCAGGATGTGCGCGCCTGGGTCGTCCCGTGCGAGAGTGCGGGTGTGGAGATCAACGCCATCGGCGCCGATAAGGGGAGCGGGTTGCAGGCGCTGTGCCGCTGCCTGAACATTCCCATCAGCGCGACGATCGCCATCGGCGACTCGGAAAACGACCGCCCGCTCCTGCGCGACGCCGGCCTGCCGCTCGCAATGGGCAACGCGATCGCAGACGTGAAGGCCGCAGCGCGGTATGTCATGCCCGACTGCGACCACGATGGCGTGGCCGAGGCCATTGAGCGCTTTCTGCTCGCGCAAAGTTGACCCCGCGCGCGAAGCGTTGTATGATAAGATTTGCCCCCATTTTTGGGGCAGTGTAACAGGAGGCAGTGTCCATGGACAACATTCAGCAGCTAAAACAGTGGATCGACGGCAGCGACCGGATCGTATTTTTCGGCGGCGCCGGCGTCTCGACCGAGAGCGGCATCCCGGATTTTCGCAGCGTGGACGGCCTGTATAACCAGAAGTATGACTATCCGCCCGAGACGATCCTGAGCCATTCCTTCTTCATGGCGCACCCGGAGGAGTACTACAAATTTCACCGGGATAAGCTCGTCGTTGACGGGGCCAAGCCCAATCGTGCCCACCTGCGTCTGGCGGAGCTGGAGCGCGAGGGCAAGCTCCAGGCGGTCATCACGCAGAACATCGACGGCCTGCATCAGGCGGCCGGGAGCAAGAATGTGCTCGAACTGCACGGCAGCATCCACCGCTGCTACTGCATGCGCTGCGGCCGGCCGTATCCGGCGGAGCGCGTCAACCACGGCACCGGTGTGCCGCACTGTGACTGCGGCGGCATCATCCGGCCGGACATTGTGTTTTATGAGGAGTGCCTGGACGACGATGTCGTGTCCAAGGCAGTCCATTATATCCGCGAGGCGGAGGTGCTCATCGTCGGCGGCACGTCGCTGGCCGTGTACCCCGCGGCCGGACTTTTGAATTACTACCGGGGCAGCAAGCTGGTGCTCATCAACCGCAGCGCCACGCCGTATGACGATCAGGCAAATCTCATCATCCATGAGAAGATCGGCGAAGTCTTTGCCCAGGTATAACGGAGGAAACAGGTTTTCATGCGAATTGACGTAATGGGCGTCGGGTTTGACAGCCTGACGATGGACGAAGCGGTCGCGCGTGCGCGTGACCTGATGGCGGAGCGGCGCGCGGCCTATGTCGTCACGCCGAATCCCGAGATCGTGATGCTCTGCCGTGACGATCCCGCGGCCATGCAGGCCGTACAGGGAGCGGATCTCGTGCTGCCGGACGGCATCGGCGTGATCTACGGCGCGAAGATCCTCGGCACGCCGCTGCGCGCGAAGCTGCCGGGCATCGACTTTGCCTCGGCGCTGATGGCGCAGATGGGGCAGGAGGGCAAGAGCGTGTTCCTGCTGGGCGCCAAGCCCGGCGTCGCGGATGCGGCGGCGGAGAAAATGCGTGAGCGTTTTCCCGGCCTTGTCATCGCCGGGACGAACGACGGCTATTTTCAGGACGACGACCCCGTGGTGGAGAAGATCAACGCTGCGCAGCCGGATCTGCTGCTCGTGTGCCTCGGCGCGCCGAAGCAGGAGCTCTGGATGCAGCGCAACGCACCGCGCCTGCGCGTCGGCCTCATGGCCGGCCTCGGCGGCAGCCTGGACGTGTTCGCCGGCAATGTCAAGCGTGCGCCGAAGTTTTTCCAGAAGCTCGGGCTCGAGTGGGTTTACCGGCTCATCAAAGAGCCGAAGCGCATCGGCCGCATGATGAAGCTGCCGAAATTCCTGTTTGCGGCCATCGGCTGCAAACTCCGGGGGAAGAAACACCATGGCGAAGGGTAAACTGATTGTACTGGAGGGCATTGACGGCAGCGGAAAATCCGCGCAGTACCGCCGCCTGTGCGCTCGTTTTGACGAGATGGGCATGGCCTATCATCACATCGTCTTTCCGCGCTACGACCAGGAGTCGTCGGCGCTCATCCGCATGTATCTCAACGGCGCGTTCGGCGCGCATCCGTCGGATGTCAACGCCTATGCGGCGTCCACGTTTTTCGCGGTCGACCGCTATGCGTCTTACCGCACCGACTGGGGCGAGATCTATGAAAATGGCGGCCTGATTCTCTCGGACCGCTACACGACCTCAAACGCCATCCATCAGGGTTCCAAGCTGCCGGAGGCGGAGCTGCCGGCCTTCTTTGACTGGCTGTACGATCTGGAGTACGGCAAGATGGGCCTGCCGCGTCCGGATCTGGTGCTCTATCTGGACGTGGACCTGCCGACCTCGCTCAAGCGGATGCAGCACCGGCAGGAAAAGCAGAATACCAAGGCCGATATTCATGAGCAGGACGTGTCCTATCTGGAAAACTGCCTGCGCATCGGCCGCCTCGCTGCCGCGCACTATGGCTGGACGATCGTGCCGTTTATGAAAGACGGCGCTGAGCGCGCGCTGGAAGAAAAGCACGAGGAGATCTTCTCCATCATCCGCAGCGCGCTGTGAGCATTTCCGGGGAAAAGGATGCCCTGCGCGCGCAGCTGCGCGCCCGGCTCTCGCAGAGCGACCCGGCGGAGAACGCCGCGTGCGATGTGCGCATCACGCAGCTGGTGCTCTCGCTGCCGGCGTTTCAGGCGGCGGAGCGGATCTTTGCCTATTGCAGCGTCGTGCCCGAGGTGGACACGCACGCCATCCTTGCGCAGGCGCGGCGGTGCGGCAAGACGGTCGCGCTTCCGGTCACACAGCCGGATGGGCAGATGCGGTTCGCGCGTTACGACGGCGCGCTCGTGCCCGGGCGCTTTGGCATTCCCGAACCGCCGCGCAGCGCGCGGACGCTGCTGCCGCAGCCCGGCGACCTGATGCTCGTCCCGGCGCTGGCGTATGACCGCGCAGGGCGGCGTCTCGGTCGCGGCGGCGGGTACTATGACCGCTTTCTGGCGCGTGTGGACTGCTGCACCGTGGGGCTGATCCGTGCGGCGTTCCTGCTCGACGCGCTGCCGGCCGAATGGAACGATGTGCCGGTTTCCGCCGTCATAACCGAGGACGGCGTTTTGCGCCCACAGGAAAAACCGGGGCTCCCGGAGGAGCCCCGATCGGTGTCAGGCCGTTAGCAGCCGCAGCCGCAGCCGTTGTTATTGTTGTTGTCGCAGCCGCAGTTGCCCCAGCCGCCGCAGCAGAAGAGCAGGATCAGAATGAGGATGATCCAGAGACAGCTATTATTATTTCCGCAGCACATAACCAAAACCCTTTCTCCGCGCAACTGATTTTTGCGTGGCCAGACCCCGCGCGGTGCATGGATCTGGCGCAATGTTTTCCGGCGTGACCGGAGAAACGGCGCCGTTTCCGTCCGTCGCCTTATCTTATGCCCCTCGGGGCATGGGGGTTCCTGCGCCGTGTGGGCGGCAGGAACGAATTCCATGTTGACAGGGAGACCGAACCATGTCTGATCACTTTAAGAACTTTGATGAGCTGTTCCGCGACGAGCAGGATTCGTCCCGCCCGCAGCGTTCGGCAGCCGCGCAGCCGGCCCGCCGCCGTCCGGCACAGCCGGAGGGGCAGCGCCCCGCACATCCGGCCCAGCCGCGCCCGGTACGTTCGGAGGGACAGCACTCCGCGCACCCGGCCCAGCCGCGTCCGGTACGTCCGGAGGGGCAGCGCCCCGCGCGCCCGGCCCAGCCGCATCCGGTGCGCCCGGAGGGACAGCGCTCCGCGCGTCCGGCACAGCCGCATCCGGTGCGCCCGGAGGGACAGCGCTCCGCGCGTCCCCATCCCGCGCAGCCGCATGCACAGCCCCGCCCGGCCCAGACGCAGACGCCGCGCGCCGAACAGCCGCGGCAGCAGCGGCCGGCTCGCCCCCATACGGAGCAGGCGCCTGCCGCGCGCCCACAGCCGACCCCGCGCCCAGCGCCGGAAACGGAGGTACAGGCAGCGCCTGTCGAGCGCGCTGCGCGCCCGGCAGAGCCGGAAGCGCCGCGCCGCGCCGGACGCAGCGGCTGCCTCGGCGGCCTGATCTATTTTGCCTTTGTCGTCAGCATCAGCATCATTCTTGCCTGTGTCGGCTGGATGGCGGCGTCGGACGTGCTCGCGCTCAACAAGGAGCCGGTCACGGCGACGGTCACGCTCGACAAGGCCGAGTTCAAGGACGTCACCATTTCGTACACGGACGCCGACGGCAATGCCAAGGAGCGCTCCGGCCATCAGGTGAGCGTGGGCTACGTGGCAAAGCAGCTCAAGGATGCCGGTATCATCAAGTATAAGGGTCTCTTCGAGCTTTACTGCAGTGTTTCGCACGCGAAAACGAAGATCGACCCCGGCACGTATGAGCTGAGCACGAACTATGATTACCGCGCGCTCGTCAAGAAGATGCAGGTCGGCTCCGGCGCCATGGTCACGACCAAGGTCACCATCCCCGAGGGTTATACGATGGAGCAGATCTTCCGCAAGCTCGAGGATGAAAACGTCTGCTCGTATGACGACCTCATGGACGCGGCAGCCAATTATTCCTACAACTACTCGTTCATTGACCAGAGCATGCAGGGCGACGCCAAGCGCCTCGAGGGCTTCCTGTTCCCGGATACGTATGAGTTCTATCAGGGCATGCAGGCATCGAGCGCCATCAATAAGTTCCTGGAGAACTTCCACGACCGCATCACGGCCGAGATGCTCGAAAAGGCGGACGAGCGCGGCATGACCATGCAGGAGGTCGTCACGGTCGCGTCCATGATCGAAAAGGAAGCGGCCAACGACGATGAGCGCGCCATGATCGCCGCCGTCATCTATAACCGTATCGAGGCCGGCATGCCGCTGCAGATCGACTCGACGATCATGTACGTCCTGCCGGAGCACAAGGATGTGCTCACCGTGGAGGATACGAAGATCGACAGCCCGTACAACACCTATCAGAACAAGGGCCTGCCGCCCACGCCGATCGCAAACCCCGGCCTTGCGTCCATCAAGGCGGCGCTCTCGCCGGCGAGCACACAGGCGCTGTACTACGCGCTCGACGCCGAGTCCGGTACGCACAAGTTCTTCACGAACTATGGCGAGTTCCAGGCGTTCGTGGCCAAACAGAGTTATTCACAATAAGCGGGGACGAATATGAACAAACCGGAATTGTTATGCCCTGCCGGAGATCTGGAGCGCCTGCAAATGGCGCTCCATTTCGGTGCAGACGCAGTGTATCTGGCCGGTGCGCAGTTCGGTATGCGCGCCGGGGCGGAAAATTTCACGCCGGACGGTATCCGTGCGGCCGTGCAGCTTGCGCATGCGCAGGGCGCTGCCGTGCACGTGACGTGCAACACTCTGCCGCGCGATGACGAGATGGCGCAGTTGCCGGCGTATCTGGAGCTGCTCGACGACGCTGGCGTGGATGCGATCATCGCGGCCGATCTTGGCGTCATCACGCTCGCAAAGCGCTATGCGCCGCACGTCGCGCTGCACGTGAGTACGCAGTTCGGCGTGGTCAATTCGGCGGCTGCCGCGGCGCTGCATGATCTCGGTGCGCAGCGGGTTGTGCTCGCGCGCGAGCTGTCGCTCGCCGAGATCGCCGCCATCCGCGCCCACACACCGCCTGAGCTGGAGCTCGAGGCATTCGTGCACGGGGCAATGTGCGTGTCGTTTTCCGGCCGCTGCCTGCTGTCAAACTACCTCACCGGGCGCGATGCCAACCGCGGCCGCTGCGCCCAGCCCTGCCGTTGGAAGTACGGCCTCACGGAGTCCAAGCGCCCCGGCCAGGTGTTTGACATCACGGAGGACGCGCGCGGGACGTACATCTTCAACTCCCGCGACATGTGCATGATCGATCACCTGCCGGAGCTGCTGGCGGCCGGCATCACGAGCCTGAAGATCGAGGGGCGCACCAAGAGCGCCTATTATGTCGGCGCGGTCACGAATGCCTACCGCCACGCGCTCGACGATGCCGTCGCCGGGCGGCCGCTCGACCCGGTCTGGCAGCGCGAGGTGCTGCAGATCAGCCACCGGCCGTACAGCACCGGGTTCTACTTTGGTCAGCCGGGGCAGTACACGGCAAACTCCGCCTACTTTGCCGGGGCGGAGGTCTGCGCCGTTGTGGAGGGCGTTGCGCCCGGCGGGCGCGCCGTGCTGACGCAGCGCAACAAGTTTTCTGTCGGCGACACGCTCGAGCTCGTCACGAACGCCGCGCCGCCCGTGACCTTCACGGCGCAGGATCTGCGCGATGCCGATGGCCTTCCGCTCGAGAGCGTGCCGCACCCGATGCAGCGCTTTACCATGCCGCTGCCGTGCAGGGCAGCGCCTTTGTCGCTCGTGCGGCGGAAATTACCCGCCGAAACGGTTGACATTCGGCTCGAATGTGGTAAAATATAAAAATCCAGAACAGAACGCTTGGATGGAGAAGAACTGTGCAGCACCCGGTCAGCAGAGAGAAGGGGACGGTGGAAGCCCTTCGGCCGGCAGCATGGCGGCCGCTCCGGAGCGGCCCGGGACGACCGGGACGTCTGTCCGCGTTAAGGACGACTTGAGACGCCGCGTGAGCGGCAATCAGGGTGGTACCGTGAATGCTTGAATGCCTTCGCCCCTGTCCATGGGGCGGAGGCATCTTTTTTTGAAAGGAGACGTGTTATGGACTGTCTGCGTTGTCATGGCGAGATGGAGCATCTGGGGCAGGAATCCCTGCAGCTCGGGCAATACGGCCTTTTGACCGGCCACTTGTCCAACCTCTTTTCCGGTGCGCTGGAGGTCGATATCTATGCCTGCAGGCGCTGCGGCAAGCTGGAGTTTTACCGCGCGGACGCGCCCAGCCTTTCCGAGCGGCTGCAAAAAGAGTGAAGCAAGAGAATTTGATTTGGAGGATAGATGATTATGAAACCATATGGTCTGAATGAACTGCGCGAAATGTTCCTGCGCTTTTTCGAGACGAAGGGACACCTGCGTCTGCCGAGCTTCTCGCTCATCCCGCAGGATGACGCGAGTCTGCTGCTCATCAACTCCGGCATGGCGCCGATGAAGCCCTACTTCAAGGGAGACAAGGAGCCGCCGCGCCACCGTGTCTGCACCTGCCAGAAGTGCATCCGCACCGGCGATATCGAGAACATCGGCAAGACCGCGCGCCACGGCACGTATTTTGAGATGCTCGGCAACTTCTCCTTCGGCGACTACTTCAAGCATGAAGCCATCGCCTGGTCGTGGGAGTTTCTGACGAGCCCGGACTGGGTCGGTCTCGACCCCGAGCGGCTGTACCCGTCCGTGTATGAAAAGGACGACGAGGCGTTCAACATCTGGCGCGACGAGATCGGCATCCCCGAGAGCCGCATCACCCGCCTCGGCAAGGACGATAACTTCTGGGAGCATGGCTCCGGCCCGTGCGGCCCCTGCTCGGAGATCTATTTTGACCGCGGCGAAGCCTACGGCTGCGGCAAGCCGGACTGCGCGCCCGGCTGCGACTGCGACCGCTATATGGAGGTCTGGAACAACGTCTTTTCCCAGTTTGACAACGACGGCAACGGCAACTACTCCGATCTCGTTCAGAAAAACATTGACACCGGCATGGGCCTTGAGCGTCTGGCCGTTGTCTGCCAGGGCGTGGATTCGCTCTTCGACGTCGATACCGTCATGAACATCACCCACAAGGTCAGCGAGATCACCGGCGCGCACTATGGTGACAGCCACCAGACCGACGTGTCCCTGCGCGTCATCACCGACCATATCCGCGCCTCCGTCATGATGATCTCGGACGGTATCCTGCCGTCGAACGAGGGCCGCGGCTACGTGCTGCGCCGTCTGCTGCGCCGTGCGGCGCGCCACGGCAAGCTCCTCGGCGTCAACGAACCGTTCCTGTATCAGGTCGTGGACATGGTCGTGCACGAAAACGAGTGCCAGTACCCCGAGCTGCGCGAGAAGCAGGCGTATATCACCCGCGTCATCCGCAACGAGGAGGAGAACTTCGCCAAGACCATCGACGCTGGCATGCACATCTTCTCCGACCTGCTCGCCGAGCATCAGGCCAAGGGCGAGCGGGTGTTCTCCGGCGCGGATGCGTTCAAGCTCTATGACACCTACGGCTTCCCAATCGACCTGACCCGCGAGATGGTGCAGGAGCAGGACATGACCGTGGATGAGGATGCGTTCCAGGAGCTGATGGAGCAGCAGCGCGTGCGCGCGAGAAAGGCGCGCGAGGCACTCGGCGACCTGGCATGGGCCGGTGTGGACCTCGGCCTGGACACGACGCCGACGAAATTCACCGGCTATGACCACACGGTCGATCAGGGCACGATCCTGGCCATCGTCTGCGACGGTGAGGTCTGTTCGGAGATCGATGAGGGCAAGCAGGGCGTGCTCGTGCTCGACTGCACGCCGTTTTATGCCGAGATGGGCGGCCAGGTGGCCGACAACGGCGTCATTGAGACGGACGGCGCGCTCTTCCAGGTGACGGACGTCCAGAAGGACAAGGCCGGCAAATTCCTGCACCACGGTGTGATGCACTCCGGCCGCCTGCAGGTCGAGCAGACCGTCACGGCGCGTATCGATACCGACCGCCGCAAGGCGATCATGCGTGCGCACTCGGCCACGCACCTGCTCCAGGCTGCGCTGCGCGAGGTGCTGGGCGATCACGTGCATCAGGCGGGCTCGCTCGTGGAGCCAGATCGCCTGCGCTTTGACCTGACGCATTTCTCGGCCATCACGCCCGAGGAGCTGGAGCGGGTCAATGAGATCGTCGGCGACTGGATCCTCGACGGCATGGACGTCACCGTGTCCGAAATGTCGATGGCGCAGGCCAAGGCCAGCGGCGCGACGGCGCTCTTCAGCGAGAAGTACGGCGATGTCGTGCGTGTGGTGAACATGGGCGGCAAGTCCGTTGAGCTCTGCGGCGGCACGCATGTGGACAACACCGCCAAGATCGGCCCGTTCCGCATCATGGGCGAGAGCTCGGTCGCGTCCGGCGTGCGCCGCGTGGAGGCGATCACCGGCAAGGCCTACCTGCGCGAGATGGAGACCGTCAACCGCCGCATGTACGCGGCGGCCGAGGTGCTGCACGCCAAGCCCGCCGACCTCATTGCCAAGGCAAAGGGCTTCACGGCGGAGCTCAAGGAGGCGCGCCAGAACGTTGAGCGCATGAAAGAGAAGATCCTGCACAGCGACGTCGACCGTTTCCTCTATGCCTCGAAGAACATCGGCGGCATCAAGGTCATCACGACGACGCGCACCGACCTCGAGGCCGGCGACCTGCGCAAGCTCGGCGACTTCCTGCGCGATAAAGATCCGGACACGGTCGCGGTGCTTGCGACGGCGACGGAGAGCAAGGTCACGTTCGTGGCCGTCTGCGGTAAGAACGCCGTGGCCAGGGGTATCCGCGCGGGCGATCTTGTGCGCGCCGTGTCGGCGGTCACCGGCGGCAAGGGCGGCGGCAAGCCGGACTCCGCTATGGGCGGCGGCAGCGAGGTGCTGAAGATCGACGACGCGCTGGCCATCGTGGACGATTTCGTGGCGGAAAAGCTGGGACTATAAGGAGGTTTCATTATGAACGACTGCCTGTTTTGTAAGATCGCGGCGGGGGAGATCCCTTCCACCTGCCTGTACAACGATGATGATGTTTATGCGTTCCGTGACATCAATCCTCAGATGCCGGTGCACTTTCTCGTGATCCCGAAGCAGCACATCGACTCGGTCGCGGCCATCACGGCGGAAAACTCCGCTGTGGTTGCCAAGTGCTTTGAGGTCATTGCGAAGCTCGCCGCGCAGGAGGGACTGACCGGCGGCTACCGCGTCATCTCCAACTGCGGCGACGATGCCGGCCAGACCGTGCATCACCTGCACTTCCACGTCCTCGGCGGCGCGCCGATGGGCGAGAAGCTGCTGTAAAGGCAACGAAATTCGGCGGCGGGACTTGTTCCGGCCGCCGTTTTTGTTTATAATGTCCCCAGAGATAGAGGGGGGAGCGGGCGTGCGAAAGCTGGCATACTGCGCAGGCGGATTTTCGGCTGCGATCTTTCTGGCGCATTTTCTGCTGCCGGCGCGCTGGGTGCTGCCCGGTGCGCTCGCGGCAGTCGTGCTCGCGCTCGTGACGCTGCTGCTCCCGGGGCAGACGCGCCGCAGGGTCATGGCCGCGCTGCTGTCGGCAGCCATTGGCTTCGGGTGGTACGCTGCGGCGTCGGCCCTGCGCCTGACGCCCGCGCAGAACGTTTCCGGCGATGTGCAGACGGTCACGGCGCGCGTGACGGAGTATCCCGTTGCCTATGAGCGCAGCTATGGGCTGACCGTCCTGCTCACAAGCCCGGACGTGCCCAACTGCAAGGCGCGGCTCTACGTCTCCGATGCGGACGCCGCTGCGCTGCGCCCCGGCGACGAGATCACGGCGGACGTGAAGTTCCGCCCATCCACGCTGCGCTACGGGGAGGAGACGGACTCCTACATTTCCAAGGGCATATACCTCATCGGCAGCGTGCGGGACAAAACGCTCGCGCGCACCGGCGTCTGGAGCCGCAGCTGGCTCTACTGGCCGAAAACCGTCGCCCAGTCGCTCAAAACGAGCGCGCAGGCCGCCTTCCCGGCGGATGTGCTGCCGTTTGCGCAGGCGCTCATGCTCGGCGATAAATCCGCGCTCTACGCGCAGGATCTGGACATTCCGCTCAGCACGACCGGTATCATGCACACGGTCGCGGTTTCCGGCTTGCATCTGGCGTTTCTGCTGGGCTTTTTGCGTCTGTTCACCGGCAACCGGCGCATGACGGCCATCATCGGCCTGCCGATGATGGTTGTGTTTGTCGTCATGGCCGGATGCAGCCCGTCGGTGCTGCGCGCGGCGTTCATGACGGCGCTGGTGCTTTTTGCGCCGCTGCTCGGGCGGGAGAACGACCCGCCGACGTCGCTGCTGACAGCATTGGCCATATTGCTCGCGGCCAATCCGTTTGCCGCGGCGAGCATCAGCCTGCAGCTCTCGTTTGCGTCCATGGCGGGCCTGTTTTGTGTCTCTGGTGCGCTGTACCGCGCGCTCGATGCGCGCCTGCTGCCCGCCGATGTGAAGCTCTCGCGTCCGCGGCGAAAGATCCGCGCCTTTTTCAGTGCCACAACGGCGAGCTCCGTCGGCGCCATGGTGTTTACCGTGCCGCTCACGGCGCTGCATTTCGGCAACATTTCGCTCATCGCGCCGGTTACGAACCTGCTCATCCTGTGGCTGCTGCCGGCCGCGTTCATCGGTTGCTACCTCGCGGCGCTGCTCGGCCTTGTCTGGGCATGGGGCGGCACGGCGCTCGCGTGGGTGACGGCGTGGCCGCTGCGGTATATCCTCGCTGTGGCAAACGTGCTCTCAAAACTTCCGGGTGCAGTGCTGTTCACCGGCAGCCGCATGGTCGTCTGGTGGCTCGCGCTGGTGTACGCCATGTTCGGCGCGGCGTGGCTGCTCTCCCGGCGGCGTAAGGTGCGCTATTGGATCCCCGCTGCGTGCAGCGTGCTGGCACTGTGCGCGGTGCTGACCGTCAATGCCGTGCAGCTGCAGCGCACATCGACCGTGACGGCGCTCGATGTCAGTCAGGGGCAGAGTATCGTGTTTTCCAGCGGGCGATCCTGCGCCGTAGTGGACTGCGGCGGCCGCTCTACGGCGGAAGATCCGGGCGACCTCGCGGCGCGCAAGCTGCTCGCGCAGGGGCACCGGAGCCTTGACCTGCTCGTGCTCACGCACCCGCACGACGATCATGTCAACGGCGTGCTGCGCCTGATGCACTGGCTTCCGGTGCGCACACTGGTCATCCCGGCCGCTGCGGATATCACGCAGGCCCCGCTGAGCGACATTCTCGCGCTCGCGGAGGCGAACCATACGACCGTTGTGCGCGTGGACGCGCAACAGACGATCGCGGCCGGCGGCATCTCCGTGCGCCTGTATCCGGAGCCCTGCGCCGGACAGGAGGACGGCAGCATGATCGTGCTGGCCTCCATCGGCGATTATGACACGCTTGTGCCCGGCGACGTGGACACGACGGCAGAGGCAAAGTTTCTCAGCACCTGCACCTATCCCGACATTGAGCTGCTGTTCGTCGGCCACCACGGCTCGAAAAGATCCACCGGTGACGCATGGCTCGATGCCATCGCGCCGGACGCTGCGATCATCTCCGTCGGCTACAACAGCTACGGTCATCCGACGAGTGACACGCTCGAGCGCCTGCAGGCGCACCACATACCGATCTACCGCACCGATCAGATGGGCGACATCACGGTGCATCTCTCGTGAGGAAACGCTATGGCAAAAGCAAAAGGAAAAAAGAAAACGGAAGTGCTCGACTACGGCGCACAGGTGCGCAGCCTGCGCGAGCAGGGGCCGGGACGGCTGTACCTGCTCTGGGGGCGGGAGGATTACCTGCGCGAGCAGTACCTGCTGGAGCTGAAAAAGCTCTGCCTGCCTGGCGGCGAGGACGACTTCAGCTATCACCGGTTTGACGGGGCGGAGCTCGACTTTCAGGCGCTGGCGGACGCGGTGGACGCAGTGCCGTTTCTGACCGAGCGCACGCTCATCGAGGTGCGTGGATTCGACACGAACAAGTGCCGCGAGGAAGAGGCGCAGGCGCTCGTCCGGGTCATCGGCGACCTGCCGGATTACTGCACGCTGGTGTTTCTGATGAGCACGGATTTTGAGCCGGACGGCCGCCTGAAGACGACGAAGGCCTTCAAAAAATGCGGTGAGCTCATCCAGTTCACCGCCCAGGGGGAGAGCGCGCTTGTGCGTTGGGTCGGCAAACGCTTTGCCGCGCACAAGAAGCACATTTCGCCCGAGGACGCCCGCCAGCTGATTTTCTTCACCGGCGGCCTGATGAACAGTATGATCCCGGAGATCGACAAGATCGCGGCCTACGTTTCGAGCGACACGGTCACGCGCGCGGACATTCTGGCCGTGGCGCACCGGCTGCCGGAGGCGGTGGCTTACGAGCTGACCGACCGGCTGGCCGATCAGGACTATGACGGCGCCATGCGCATTCTCGCGGACCTCCTCGCCGACAAGGCGAACACACCGATCTTCCTGCTCGCCGTCATCGGCCAGCAGATGCGCAGGCTTTATGCCGCGCGGCTCGCGCGGCACGCGGGCCTTGGCACGGGCGATCTGCGCGCGCTGCTCGGCCTGCCGTATGACTTCATTGCGGAAAATCTCCTGCGCTCGGCCCGGAAATTCTCCGGCCGCCAGCTCGAGGAGGCGGTGCGCCTGTGCGCGCAGACGGACTTTGCCATGAAAAACACCGGCGCGGACGATGCCGAGCTGCTCAAGGAGCTGCTGCTGCGCATCGCCGTGGGAGGCGCGGCATGATCCGCATCCGCGAGGCCATCATCGTCGAGGGCCGGTATGACAAAAACACGCTCGCGCAGGTCGTGGACGCGCCCATTCTCGAGACGTCCGGCTTCGGCATCTTCCACGACAGCCAGCGCCTGGCACTGCTGCGCCGCCTGGCCGAAACGCGCGGCATCATCGTCCTCACGGACAGTGACGGGGCGGGCTTTGTCATCCGCAACTATCTGCGCGGAGCGATCGACCCGGCGCAGGTCAAGCATGCCTATATCCCGGACGTAGCCGGCAAGGAGCGGCGCAAGCGTACCGCCTCGAAAGAGGGCAAGCTCGGCGTGGAGGGCATGCGGCCGGAGGTGCTGCTCGAGGCGCTGCGCCGCGCGGGCGCGACCATCGAGGGCGAGGACGCGCCGCTGCCGGGCGCGCGCATCACGAAGGCCGACCTCTACGCCGCCGGACTCACCGGCGGGGCGGACAGCCGGGCCGCCCGGCAGCGGCTGCTTGAGCAGCTCGACCTGCCGGAGCGTCTGAGCACGAACGCATTGCTCGAGGTGCTCAACGCGCTCATGACGCGCGAGGCGTTTCGGAATCTGTGCAAATAGCTGAAAATCGCCGTATCCGGGGGAGAAAACACCAGATACGGCGAAATTTTTCGTGCAAATGCGCCGGGCCTGTGGTATAGTACTGTACGGAATTATGTAAAGTAATCGGAAACCAGATATATGGAGGATCCACATATGAAATGTCCGTTTTGCGGCTTTGCAGAGAGCAAGGTCATTGATTCCCGTCCGGCCGAGGAGGGCGCGACCATCCGCCGCCGCCGCGAGTGCCTTGCGTGCCAGAAACGCTTTACGACCTATGAGATCATCGAGACGCTCCCGCTCGTCGTCATCAAGCGCGACGGCAGCCGCCAGAGCTTTGACAAGAGCAAGCTCATCAACGGCATGGTGCGCGCCTGCGACAAGCGCAAGGTGCCGCTGCCGGTGCTCGAAAAGATCGCTGACGAGATCGAGCAGGAGCTGCAGAGCGCGCTTGAGCGCGAGATCACGACCGAGCAGGTCGGCGAGATGGTCATGAAGCGTCTCAAGGACGTGGACGAGGTCGCCTATGTGCGCTTTGCCTCGGTCTACCGCCAGTTCAAGGACATTGATACGTTCATGCAGGAGCTGACGAAGCTCCTCAACGACCGCGGCTAAAAAATGTTGCCGAGCGTGATGCGCTCCCCGTCGGCGAGCCCTTGAATGCGCACGCGCAGAAGGGCGATGTCCGCCGCGGCGGACGGATCGCCGGTCTCCACCGTGCGGATCGCCCGGCGGAAGCCCTCCGTCACGGCGTCTGTGCTCTCGTGCGGGAGCATACAGTGGGCATAGTCCTCGGCTTCGCTCCAGCGCGCAGACGCCGCGCGCAGCGTCTCGCTCGCGCGCGCCGGGTCTCCGGCGGCGCAGCTTGCCTCCGCCTGCGCCACGGCCTCGTCGAGCTGCGTGCACATCCGGGACAGATACCGGAGATTCCACGCGCACAGGCCGATGAGCACGAGCAGCAGCACGCCTGCAAACAGTTCCTTTTTCATTCGAGCTCCTTTGCCGCAAAGTAGACCTGTCCGGCGTTGTTCATCATCAGCAGGTAGACGTCCGCAATGCACTGTGCGCCGCGCTGCTGCACCTGCTTTTGCAGCCAGCGCTCATCGCGTCCCATGCGTTTGAGATTGTCGCGCAGGATGCGGCCGTTGTTGATGAGGATGGAAAAATAGCCGGTGTCTTCGGTTTCCATGTGCATCTGCTCGGCCGTGACCGGCTGCTGTGCCGGGGCGAGGATGATGTTGAGCTGGCCGTTGGTTTCGAGCACGGCGTATTCCACGCTCGCAATGTCGAGAATGCCCTGATTGCGCAGCTCCTGCGTCAGCTCGTCGAGCGTGAAGCGGTTGCGGTGCATGGCCTGCTGGGCGATGCGGCCGCGCTCGATGATGAAGTTCGGCCGGCCGTAGAGCAGCTTGCGCAGGTGAATGCTCTTGTACGTCAGGCCGGAGAAGATCAGCTCGCAGCAAAACAGCACCAGCAGCGGAATGAGCCCGTAGCTCAGCGGCAGGGAAGGGTTTTGCAGCGGAATGGACGCAATGTCCGCGATGAGCACGGCCACCACCAGCTCGGACAGTTCCAGCTCGCCGAGCTGCCGCTTGCCCATGAGGCGCATGGCCACGATGAGCGCAAGAAAAATGATCAGTGTCCGGATGAGAATGATCGCCATGAGATTACCACCTTTCCAGGTCGGTTTAGTTTTTCCGATTCGTGCGGGTTCATACCCGCGTAGGAGGTGTCCAAAATGAAGTTTACAAAAATGCAGGGCTGCGGCAATGACTATATCTATGTCAACTGCTTCACCGAGACGGTGGCCGATCCTTCGGCCGCGGCCATCCGCCTGTCCGACCGCCACTTCGGCGTCGGCGGGGACGGTCTGGTGCTCATCTGCCCGTCGAACGTCGCGGATTTTTGCATGGAGATGTACAATGCCGACGGTTCGCGCTCGGAAATGTGCGGCAACGCCATTCGCTGCGTGGGCAAATATGTCTACGACCGCGGCCTGACCGACAAGACCGAGCTCACGATTGAGACGCGCGCCGGCATCAAGACGCTCTGGCTGAACGTGGTCGGCGGCACGGTCGAGACCGTGCGCGTGTGCATGGGCAGCCCGGAGTTCCGGCCGGAGAAGATCCCGGTCGCGGCGGCGGGGGAGACCTTCCTCGAGCAGCCGATCGACGTCCTGGGCGCGACATGGATCGTCTCATCGGTCAATACCGGCAACCCGCACTGCGTCACTTACGTGGACGATGCCATGGCGCTGGACTTCCCGCGCATCGGCCCCGCGTTTGAAAATCACAAGCTGTTCCCGGCGCGGGCAAATATCGAATTTGTCGAGGTCGTGGACGATCACACGCTGCGCGTGCGCGTGTGGGAGCGCGGCAGCGGCGAGACGCTCGCCTGCGGCACGGGTTCGACGGCGGCGCTGGCCGTCACGGCGCGGCTGGGCAAGTGCGGCGACGAGGCGGATGTGATCCTGCGCGGCGGCACGCTGCACATCGCATGGGATCGGGCGCAGGATCTGCTGTATATGACCGGCCCTGCAGCCTTTGTGTTTGACGGTACGGTCACGCTCTGAGCGCGGCCGCGATGATGGTATAGGAGGTCACAAACTATGAAAACGATCATCGGAACGAAAGCAGATGTTGCAAAAGAGCTGACGGCACAGGTCGCGGCCGTGCTCGCAAGCAAGCCGGAGGCGAACATCGCCATTTCGGCGGTGGATCTGCCGGCGGAAGTACTCGATGCGCTCGCTGCCAGCGACATTGCCTTTGACAGGGCGACGCTCTTTCAGGCGTGCGAATACTGCGGCGCGGCCGGCAAGGGCGCGCACGCGGTCGGTACGGCGTTTTCGCCGCTCACGGCGGCAAAGCCGTTTGCGGCCGTGCACGCCCCGGACCCGGACGCGGATGCCGAGCACGCGGCGGACTACGACGCCGCCATTCAGGCAGCCGGTGGGCTCGATCTGGTGATCCTCGGTCTGGGTGAGCGCGGCCACGTTGCGTTCAATGAGCCGGGCGCGGGATTTGGCGAGAAAACGCACATTGCCAAGCTCGCGGAGGTGACGCGCGAGGCCATCGCCGCGGACTTCGGCACGCTCGAGCAGACGCCGGAGCACGGCATCACGATCGGCATCCACACGATCCTGGGCGCGAAAAAGATCCTGCTCGTCGGCTTTGGCGCGCGCTGCGCGAAGGCGGCCAATGCCACGCTCACGGGCCGTCCGGAAACGTTTATCCCCGCGTCGTTCCTGCAGCTGCATACGGATGTCGAGGTTTATCTTGACGCGGACGCTGCTGCGCAGTTATAATCAATAGTTGCCCGCGGCGTTTGCGGGCGATTCTGATCGGAGGGAAGCATCCATGTCCAAATATTTCGGCACAGACGGCTTCCGCGGTGAGGCCAACGTGGGCCTGACGGTGGAGCACGCCTACCGGATCGGCCGGTTTCTCGGCTGGTATTACGGCCGGGAGCACAAGTGCTCGGTCGTGATCGGCAAAGATACCCGCAGATCCAGCTATATGTTTGAAAATGCCCTGTCTGCCGGCCTGACGGCCTCGGGCGCAGACGCCTATCTCATGCACGTGACGACGACGCCGAGCGTGTCCTACATCGTCCGTTCGGACGATTTTGACTGCGGCATCATGATCAGCGCGAGCCACAATCCCTTTACGGACAACGGCATCAAGCTGCTCAACAGCGCCGGTGAAAAGATGGAGCAGAGCGTCATTGACGAGATCGAGAACTATCTCGATGGCAATCTGGAGATCCCGTTTGCCACGGACGCGAACATCGGCCGCACGCAGGACTATTCCGCTGGCCGCAACCGCTACATCGGCTATCTCATCAGCCTGTCCACGCACTCGTACAAGGGCATGAAGGTTGGTCTGGACTGCGCCAACGGCAGCACGTGGATGATGGCGAAGAACATCTTCGACGCGCTCGGCGCGGACACGTATGTCATCGGCAATGAACCCGACGGCACGAACATCAACCGGGACTGCGGCTCGACGCACATCGAGAACCTGCAGAAGTATGTCCGCCTCAACCGGCTGGACGTGGGCTTTGCCTTTGACGGCGACGCCGACCGCTGCCTGGCCGTGGATGAAAACGGCTCGGTCGTCAACGGCGACAAGATCCTGTATGTCTGCGCACGCAATATGCAGACTGAGGGCCGCTTCGGCAATTCCAAAGTGGTCACGACGGTCATGTCCAACCTCGGCCTGTACAAGGCGCTCGACGAGGCCGGCATCGGCTATGAAAAGACGGACGTTGGTGATAAATACGTCGCAGAGAATATGCGCGCCAACGGACACCTGATCGGCGGCGAACAGTCCGGGCACATTATTTTCGGCAAATATGCCAATACTGGCGACGGACTGCTGACGGCCATCAAGCTCATGCAGGTCATGCTCGACCGCAAAAAGACGCTCTCCGAGCTGGCCGCGCCGGTGCGCGAGTATCCGCAGCAGCTCACGAATGTGGAGGTCGATGACAAAGACGCCACGCTCCATGACCCCGCGGTCGTTGCGGCGGAGCAGGCCGTCACCGAGCGGCTCGGCGACGAGGGACGCATCCTCGTGCGCAAGAGCGGCACGGAGCCGGTGCTGCGCGTCATGGTCGAGGCGGCCACGCACGCGCTGTGTGAGGAAAATGTTGCGTCTGTGATCGACGCCATGCAAAAGAGCGGACATTTGATCCGGGTGAGATGATATGATGACGATACAAGACCTGCTCGACCTGAGCAAGACGATCGCGGCCCCGCTGTTTGCGGGCAAGACCTATCCGTGGGAGGCTCTGGCGGAGATCGGAGATTTCATTCTTCAGCTCGGCCCGACGCTCCCGGCGGAGGAATACGAGCAGCGCGGCGAGAACATCTGGATCGCGCGTGATGCTAGGATCTTCGACAGCGCTTATATCGCCGGCCCCTGCATCATCGACCACGGCGCTGAGCTGCGCCAGTGCGCTTTCGTGCGCGGCAATGCGATCGTGGGCAAAAACGCCGTCGTTGGTAACTCCTGCGAGCTGAAAAACGTGGTGCTGTTTGATAATGTCCAGACGCCGCACTTCAACTACGTCGGCGATTCCATCCTCGGCTACAAGTCCCACATGGGCGCGGGCTCCATCACGTCAAACGTCAAGAGTGATAAGACGCTCGTCGTCATCAAAAACGGGGCCGAGCACATCGAGACCGGCCGCAAGAAGGTCGGCGCCATCCTTGGCGATTATGTGGAGGTCGGCTGCAACAGCGTCCTGAACCCCGGCACGGTCATCGGCCGGCACTCGAACATCTATCCGGTGTCGTGCGTGCGCGGCGTCATCCCGGCGGACAGCATCCTCAAGTCCTCGGGCGAGGTCGTCCACAAGAAATAAAAGCAAAATCCCATCGGCGCAGGCCGATGGGATTTTTGCTGCCGTCCGCGGCCTTACAGCAGACTGCGGTAGTCCTCGTCCGGCGTCACGCAGTCCGGCGGGAAGAACTCGTCGATGGGGAAGTGGATGCGGCTGAACATCGAGCACGGATCGTCCTCGGTCGAGCCCTGGCACGCTTTGTCCGGCATGCAGTAGTCGTAGGCCGGGATGAGCAGCTGCGTGTCGCGCTCGAGCCGGATGATCGAAAACTGCCCCAGCGTCACGTACAGCTTCTTGCCGCAGCAAGTCAGCGAGAGCTCTTCGCCCATGGCGTCGAGGATCTTCTGCGGGATGGCGCGCGGCTCCTGCTCGGACTCCACGGAACTGCCGCAGTCCACCAGCTTCATGTGCAGGGCGATCGGGTCGACGGATTCGACCACGCCGATCGGCAGGCCGTTCTCGCACGGATCGCAGCAGCAGTCGTCGGAGGCAAATACCTTTGCGCTCGCCTGACTGCCGAAGAGCATGACGCGCTTATCGAAGATTGCAAGGCCGCACACCGGCTCGCAGCCGGGGAACGTCTCGCCGCGCACGCGGTAGAAGTACGTCACGTCCACCGTATAGTAGCCCTTGTTGAACGTGATCTCCTTGACGTGCACGTCGGCGCACAGCAGCTCGGCGCTGCGCGGGCGCACGCTCAGGGCGCTGTCCAGTCTTGCCTGCGAGCAGGCCGTGGGATACACCCGCAGGTCCTCCACGCAGTCTTTGTCGCGGCAGGAGTCGAAGATCTTGCGCGTATGGATACAAACCGCTTCCCGGACGGCGGCGCTGCCCTCGACCGGTCCCGGTACCACTTTGTCTGCCATTTCATAACCTCCTGGCATCAGATTGAAGCACGCTTCAGTAACAGTGTATGCGTGGCGGTTTTCGATGTGATTCCTTTTGAAAGCGCTTTACACAAAACGCTTTCCGCGTTATAATATATTATTATCCCATATGGGAGGTGCGCCATGGAAGGGCTCGGTTTCATTCACGAGAAACTCGACATTAAGATCCTCATCCTCTACATTTTGAATCATTTACCCGCGGCGGTGGATGCGCAGACGTTGTCCGACCTCGTTTTCTGCGACAACGGCATCGGCTATTTTGATTACTCTGACTGTCTTGCGGAATTGGTGGATACGGCGCACATCACGGAAGAGGGCGGCAAGTACCGCATCACGGAAAAGGGCAGCCGCAATGTCAGGGAGGTCGCCAGCAGCCTGCCGTACTCCGTGCGCATGAAGGCCGACCGCGTCACGGAGCCGATCGCCGAGCAGATGCGCCGCGCCGCCATGATCGTCGCGCAGCATACGAACACGCCGGAGGGCGGGTGCAATGTGCATCTCTCGCTTTCGGACGGGATCGGCCGGATCGTTTCCATGCAGCTGCTGGCTGCCGACGAGGCGCAGGCGCGCACGATGGAGCACTATTTTAAGGCACACGCGGAGGATGTCTATCAGACGCTCGTGCGTATGCTTACAGAAAGCGAGGAAAACAAAGCATGAACACCTATATCCCCGAGGGCTATAAGAGCCTGCTCGGCGTTTATGACACGCAGAAGGCCATCGGCCTGCTCAAACGTCTGTTTGAGGATCAGCTCGCCGCGAAGCTGAATCTGTTTCGCGTTTCGGCGCCGCTGTTTCTGGAAGAGGCCAGCGGCCTGAACGACAATCTCAACGGCTACGAGCGCCCGGTCTTGTTCGATATTCCCCAGGCCGGCAAGGAGGCACAGGTCGTGCAGTCGCTCGCCAAGTGGAAGCGCATGGCGCTCCACCGCTATGATTTCTATCCCGGCAAGGGCCTTTATACCGACATGAACGCCATCCGCCGCGACGAGGATGTGCTCGACAATCTGCACTCGGTCTACGTCGATCAGTGGGACTGGGAAAAAATCATCGAGAGCAGTGACCGGAATCTGGACTATCTCAAGTCGACGGTCATGGATATCGTTGCCGCTGTCTGTGACACGCAGCGCACCATGCGCGCGATTTATCCGCAGCTTCAGGTGCTGCCGGAGCTGGAGCGCCAGGTGACGTTTGTCACGGCGCAGGAGCTGGAAGATCGTTATCCGGACCTGACGCCGAAGGAACGCGAGCACACCTTCGTGCGCGAGCACCACACGACGTTCATCATCGGCATCGGCGGCGCGCTGCGCTCCGGCAAGCCGCACGACGGCCGCTCGCCGGACTATGACGACTGGACGATGAACGGCGACATCCTGTTCTGGAACGAGCTGCTCGACTGCGCGTTTGAGCTCTCGTCCATGGGCATCCGTGTCGATCCCGAGAGTCTGGATCGTCAGCTGACCATTGCCGGCTGTGACGACCGCCGCGAGCGGACCTATCACAAGATGCTGCTGGCAGGGCAGCTACCGCCGACGATCGGCGGCGGCATCGGCCAGTCGCGCCTGTCCATGCTGCTGCTCGGCAAGGCACATATCGGTGAGGTGCAGGCGTCTGTCTGGGACGACGAGACGACCGCCGCCTGTGAGCAGGCCGGCATCCTGCTGCTGTAAATACGTTTCTATGCAAAGGCCCGGAGCCATCGGCTTCGGGCCTTTTGTCGTGTATTTTTGCGCACTTTGTCGAATTAAGATGTGAAACATGGCCGAATCCCCGCACAAAGATGCCGTGGTGTGTTATACTGCCTCACGCAAAGGAGGGCGGACGATGCAGTCGTTGTTTCAAAAATACAGGCACGCGCTCTGGTTTCTGCTCTTTGGTGCGCTGTCGGCTTTTTATTTCGTGTCGCAGCACCTCGGGCTGCGGTATCATGTCGTGCATTTGCCGCTCGATGACTGGCTTCCGTTTTGGCCGGGCTTTATCGTGTTTTATGTTTCGTGGTATTTCTATGTGCCGGGGTGCATGCTCTGGGCCTGTTTCCGGGCCAGGGATGTGTTTTACCGGCAGGTGGCGGCGCTGTTTTCGGGTGCGTTTGTCTGTGCGGCCGTGTTTGTGCTTTATCCGACGTGTGTGGATTTTCGCCCGAGCGCAGCGGGGCCCGGCTTGGCTCGTGCGCTGTGCCGCCTGATCTATGCTAACGATGCGCCGGTCAACGTGTTTCCGAGCCTGCACTGCTATGAGGCGCTGGTCATGCATCTGGCGACGTTTCGCGCGCCGCCGCTGCGTGCGCACAAGGCGCTGCGGCTGGCATCCTTTGCGCTGGTGGTTTTGATCTGCCTGTCTACGCTGCTCATCAAGCAGCACTCTGCGGCGGATCTCATCGCCGGCTGCGCACTTGCCGTGGCCGCGCATTCGCTGACAACGTATCTGTTTTCCAAGAGGAGGTCTCACCATGATCATACGACCGTTTAACGCTGCCTATCTGCTGCTCCTTGCGTTTGCCGCCGGAGCGGTCGTGCTGCTGTGGGCTCTGCTGCGCGGCCGGTCGGAGCGCTGCCGTGCCGCCGTGCTTATCGCGCTGTGTGCAGTGAACATCATCGGATTTTTCGTCTATAAAGGCTTTTTGTCCCGGGATGTGCAGTTTTTGCAGGCGTCGGGGCTCGACCGGTTCAACTGGTTCAACGAGCTGCCGCTGCAGCTCTGCAATATCAACATGTTCCTGATCCCAATCGGCATCCTGACGCACCGGCGCTCCTTGCTCGGGTTTGCCTTTTTCGTCGCGCCGCTCGGTGCGCTCATGGCGCTTGTGTTTCCGGAGGCGGCATTTTCCGGCTATTCGCTGTGGCTGCCGCGGATGCTGGGATATTATATCACGCACATGCTGATCCTGATCTGCGGGTTCAGCCTGACAACACTGGGCTTTTACCGGCCTCGGCTGAAGGATCTGCCGGGCGTCACAGGGGCGCTTTTGACGACTGCATTTGCGGCATTCCTTGTGGACCTGCTGCTGCGGCACACCGTTTGTCCGCAGGCAAATTATTTCTTCGCGTTCGGGCAGGACATAGACGTCAGTATCCTGAACCTGCTCTGGAAGTGGATACCGGTGCCGTTTTTGTATGAGCTTCCGGCGCTTGCCATTCTCTTTGTCTATATGGGGCTGGTCTGCTTGGTGTTTTCCAAGCTGGATGCGCACCGTGCACGGCGGGCTGCTGCGGGATAAACGAAAAGCCTGACGCAGATTGCGTCAGGCTTTTTCAAGGTCGTGGCAAAAAATGCCGCCGCAGATATCCCTCCGCAGCGGCTACTGGAGCGGGATACGGGAATCGAACCCGCTGAAAAGCATCGCAAAACCATTGAAAACACTACGTTTTTTGCTTGCGGTTAGCATTTTTGTTAGCATTTTGCGCAAAAAATCCGGCCATAGCGTTTTCTGCCTTGACCCGGTCAGCGTTTGCGATGTGCGTATAAATGCGTATCATGGTCTGGTTGTCTGCCCATCCGCCAAGCTGCATCATTTCCAGCTCCGGCACGCCGAGGTGATACCCCAGCGACGCGAAGCTGTGCCGAAGCCCGTGCGTTCCGACCTGCGGCAGCCCATTGCGCGCGCACACGCGGTTGATCTGGTGGTAAATCGTGTTCGGGTTACAGCGCACGACCGGCCCGGACTTGTCCTCGACGGCCTCCAGCGCGGCCAGCAGCTCCGGTATCATGATAGGGATTGTGCGCGTGGAAGATCGGTTTTTGTTGGATGCCTTTTGCTGCGGCCGCTGATCCTCGCCGATGACGACCGCACCGGATACGCGGATCGTCTTTGCGGTCAGGTCTATGTCCGACCAGTTAACCGCCATGATCTCCGAGCGGCGGAGGCCGTGCAGCGCCAGCAGCGCGGGAATGGCAAACGGCTCGTTTGCAACGTCCGCCACGAATACCCTGATTTGCTCTGGGTCGAGCCATTGGCGTTCGTTCGGCGGCACTTGCGGCAGCGTTACCTTGGGCACGTCGTACCCGCCGAATTTCAGCGCGGCCGCCACCATCATCCACGCATTTTTCAGCGTCTTCGGTTTCACGCTTTTTGCCTCGGCGCTCACAATCGCCTGCCAGTTCGTGATCTCACGGACTGGTTTTTTCATTTGCGCGGTGAACCGATTCCGCGCCATGGATTTGTACTCTCGTATCGTTGACGGCGACAGCACGCCGCGCTTGGCGTCGATGTACGCCGTCACACACTGCTCCAGCATTTGCGTGCTCTTGCAGGGGAGGCGCTGCCCGTTGCGGTAGTCGGCTTTGATCTTTTCCGCCTGTTTGATGCACTCTGTCCGCGTCGGGGCGGATACAGGTATGCTCTCGCCGCTGAGCCGCATCTGGATAAACCATGTTCCACTTTTCAATTTTCGCGGCTCAGGGACTTTCATGGTATTCCTCCTCCTATGCTGAGTACTATAATCTGCTGGATTCAGCTATACTTATTTGTATTTTTGTGAATTGTCAAGTAAAAATGTGCGCAATTTTTATGCAGTATAGGTATTGAAAATTATACAAATTGTTCTATAATATTAACAACAGGATCCCCCGCACCTCTCCGCTTTGCGCGATGTGTCCCCGGGGGAACATTTATTGTTTGGCGGTGCTTTTATATGGAAGTTAAGCCAGCGACTACTTATGAGCAGCAGATTGAGAAATTGAGGGAGCGAGGCTGCTATATCCGAGATGAGCGGATTGCAGAAAGAATTCTGTCACAGTTGAACTATTATCGGTTCAGCGCGTATTTTTTGCCGTTTCGCAAGGAGGATGAAACCTATCGCGAAGGGACAGATTTCATGACGGTTTATCTGATCTATGAGTTTGACCGTGAAATGCGGCTGCTTTTGCTTGGCGCTCTGGAGCAGGTAGAAATTTTCATGCGCTCGCACTTGGCATATTTTCATGCGCATACATATGGGCCGCTCGGGTATGAGAATAGCGGTAATTATGACAAGAAACATAAGCACAGCACGTTCATGAAAAACTTCAATCGCGAAGTAGAGAACAACAAGAAATCCCCACTAGTTCAGCACCACAAGGCGCATTATGGTGGGAAATTCCCAATTTGGGCGGCTGTTGAGTTATTTACGTTTGGCATGACATCGAAGTTCTTCGCGGACTTACCGCGCGCGAAAAGAATTGAGTTTGCAAATTCCGTGATTTTTGAAAACGAGAGGAAAGTGCAAAGCTGGCTGAAATGCTGCACGGATTTACGGAATACATGTGCACATTACGGCCGCCTGTATTATCGCAGATTTTCGTCTATTCCGGCTTCGCCGGATGGGTGGCAGAAAATGAGCCAAATGCTGTTTGATGAAATTATCGCCGTGAAAATGTTATATCCGGACTGCAATGTGTGGAATGATGTGTATTGCGAAGGAATTAAACGGTTGATTTCAAAATACGGGAACGCAATAAATCTCAATGCCATAGGATTTCCGGAGGGCTGGGAGGATGCGCTGATTAAGGCTCCGCCGCGAGGGACATCGCGCGAATCAGGTAAAGAAAAAGAACTTGTCACATCAGCAAATTAAATTTTATTTCTGCCCCGGTGCGCTGCGCCGGGGCAATTCTCATTCTCCCTTGGTCAGGAAATGCCGCCTGTACAGCTCTTTCAGCTCATCGGCGGTGTAGTTCGTGCCGAACCGGCGATTGATGAGGCCGCGCGTGATGCCCCAATTCCAGCCGTATTTGTGGACCATACGGTACATGACCCTATAGATTTCAGGCTGCATGTGCGCCACCATCTTACAAATTGATGTATCGTTCACGCACAAGATTCTGAATTTCGATGTCGAATTGATCAGGTTCAATAATTTTGCGGCGTGGTTTGTATATGTACCCTCTTTTTTCCTTGTCCTTTGCGTCGTCAAGCGATTCCTGGATAATGGTCTTGAATTGTTTAAGATCTGAATCATTGAGGCATTCCGCAAAATAGTCAACCGCAAGTTCAGGACGCATTTTCAACAGAATTTTTCCTGTATGCGTAACGTCGTATGGAGAAATGAAATTAAGCCGCCGCTTTTCTGCTGCGGCTTTTTTTGCGTAATCGAGCGCGCTTTCTAGGTCGTAAGTGCTTTCATATAGGTCTGACATCATATTGTAAATAGACCAGAGCGGGTATGACCGTGGTAGCTTTGCAATGTCAGCACTTGATGCGCTTTGGAAGAACAACTGAAAATATTGGAGTGATAGGCGTCTATAGGCGGCGCCCTTTTCTTTGTATGCTATGGCGGTTGCGAGAACATCAAAAACACTACTTGAGTGACCGTATTTCTGGACTATATATTCATACAAGATATATCTCGGCTTGTAGATAACGGAATAAGTCTCCACTGCAAGGCCAATTCCTTGATATGGACGTGAATATTTTTTTCGAGATGCCAAAATCACTTCTTTAACCACGTCATTTTCATGGCTGGAAACGCGAGTTGGATCATATCGTCCGTCCTTGAGGAGGCTTTGATTGCAATCTTGAGCATATTCACCCGGATGCTTCGGAATTGGCGCTGCTTCTGAAGCTTTTTTGCGTTTTTTATGAAAAAAACTCATGACATTCCACACCTTTTATCTGTTTTCGCTTTGCAACGATTTAAACCAATTTTATCATTTTATGGTCGGAATGTCTATTCTTTCTTCTCTGTACGATAAAAGGGACTGTGCTATGCCGTCGCCCCTGCGCATAATAAGCGCGGAGGCGATGAAAGGTGAACTATCAAGATTACAAGGACGCGCGCGATGCATCGTGGCACATCCTAATCGACTGCAAGGTGACGGAGCTGCCGGTCAGGATCAGCGGCGTGTGCCGCGCGCTGGGCGTGTCCGTGCGGAGGTATACGCCGACCGAGCGGGACAGCAACGACGGCATGTCCACCGTCATCGGCGGAGCGCCGACGATCATGGTGTCCAGCCTGGCGATCCCGGCGCGGCAGCGCTTTACCTGCGCGCATGAGCTGGGGCACATCATCCTCGGCCACGTCGGCCGGTATGACCTCGTGTGCCGAGAGCCGGAGCCGGGTGACAACCCCATCGAGCAGGCGGCCAACGTGTTTGCCTCGCGCCTGCTTGCCCCGGCCTGCGTGCTATGGGGGTGCAGCGTGCAGTCGGCCGAGGACATCGAGCGGCTGTGCGACATCAGCCGAGCGGCTGCCGAATTCAGGTGGAGCAGGATGCAGGAGCTGTACCGGCGGCAGCGCTTCTTAACCTCGCCGCTCGAGCGGCTGGTATATGCGCAATTCGAGGATTACATCAAAGGTCATCGGCTTCGGGGAGCTGGTCAATGAGTGTTTTCAGAGCGGCGACTTGTTCGTCGCTCAATTTCTTCTCAACATAGGAACCATCACGGCCGGCGATTTTCACGACGTTTCTGCAGTTGGATGACTTGGACGATGTCTCCGAATTATAGCAGTTACTATCTGGGTCGGCAAATTCGTTTAAGTCTATATTATAGTGCGCACAAAGTTGTTGCAGAGCCTTCATGCGAGGTTCTTTTTCTCCGCTCTCCCATGTTGACACTGCTTTTCCGGAAACACCGGCGATCTTTCCGAATTGCTCTTGCGTGAGATCGTTATCAGCGCGCAATCTACGTATCTTTTCGCTTATTTTCATTTTGCACCGCCTTGTTATGATTACGCCATGAATATACCACCGAAGTAGCAAAAAAGCAACATTCTTTTCTACTTTTAGAACTTTTCGCTTGACATTCCACCAAAGTAGAATTATAATCGCGATGAAAGGAGGCGGATAGCCGTGGAAGAACGCCGAATGTTTACCATTGAACAGGCCAGAAAATACGCCGGAATGACGCAAGAGGAGATGGCAAAAAATATTGGCATTTCAAGGTCTGCGTACATTAGAATAGAAAAGGACGCTGGTATTGCGCGCGTCAGTACTATTAAACGCATTTCGCAATGCACCGGCATCCCGATTTCAGATTTTGTTTTGCAATAAAATTCTACTTTAGTAGAATACATAATTCAATCAATTGGAGGTGAGGACATGGATTCTATGGAGCTTCACAGGGCGCTGCGGGCGCACTGCCAAAAAGAAAAGGCGGACTGCACAAAGTGCTGCCTGCGCCTTTTCTGCTACACGCCGCCATGTGAAATGACGGACGGCATGATGGAGGATGTTATTTCGTTTGCTGCCAGTCAGCATAGCCACACGGAAAATCAAACTCATTTATGCCATTGCAGTGACGGTCAGTCGATGCCGTGCCCATGTGAACTGGACATGAGCACCGCACTAGGGTACGAACACCGTCGATGACCTCGTAATCTTCAAGGATCTGAACATTCCGCTTGATTTTGTGGCAGTGATAGAGACGCATTTCGTATTCCATCACACGCTTCGGATTTGGTTCCTGCATTTGCTTTGCCTCCCTTCGAGCCGATTCTATCATATCCGAGCGGGAAAACAAGGGCATTCATTATTCATTCGATTGGAGGTGAGGACATGTACCAAGCGGCGAAAATGATGATCGCGAGCAACGGAAGGCAGAGCGCGGTACTGCTCGACGGCGTTATGATCGGCGTCGGCGTTGACGGCATCCGCCTCGACGTGAAGGAAGGTGTAGCGGAGCTGAGCATTACCGGCATTGATGTGGAGCGGTTCCGCGCCGGAAATGAAGCGGACTTCGAGCGCTTTTGCGCCGAATTGTCAGTGGATGAACTGGGCGGAGAATGATAGCCATTCCTTTATGGTATCGACGGACAAATTCTCCATGAATATGATACCGGAATCGGTAAGCGTGTAATTGCCGCAGATGTCCGTTTTTATATATTTCGCGTTTGACAGCTCTGCCAAGCTGTCGGAGACGGCTGCATCAATGGCGGCGGCATCGTGCGATTCAGTATCGAAATAAACTGCGGAGGATTTTGATTCTCCGTTTGCGCGCCTCGATTTATAGGCTTTGTAGATCGTAGCGAGAGCCTTTTTCGCGTCTCTGGTAAGTGTGTGATCCATGAATTTTCCTCTCCTTACTTCAGCAGTTCTATTCCAGCTTGGAGGATGAAGGAGGAAATGCTGGATATGGCAGCGTTGAACACACTTGGGAAATGGGACTTTAGTTTTTCCCATGTGGTTGGATTTCTCGTCACTTTTAAGTATTCAGTTCCTTTTGCCGAAATACCTGTAAAAACATATGAACGTGCTCCGCCCTTGAGTGCTGTGCTGCGCGGGATGGGCAGATTGACTAGCCCAAGCTTCACCAGATATTCCGCAGCATTGTAAATGTCGTCGGATGTGTAATTGCTGAGCGGCTCCTCATGAAGCACCTTTTTGAGCTTTATGGGCTTGACACGTTTTCCGGTACTGCTGATTTCAAGACAACTGTCGAGGTATTGCAGCAAATCACGGGCGCAATCTTCATTTACCATGAGTGGTACATCCTTTCATACGCAGAATTTCCATGTTTTCCATTTGCAGTATATCAGAGAGCGCCGAAGTTTTCAATATCAGCACATTTTTTTAAAGGAGAGAGGTACATATGCCAAAACTGAGGAAGCGCACCAGCCGCTATGACCAACTGCAGACGCTGCTCTATGGTCAGATCCGGGTGCAGGGCGTCAAGCCGGAGACCCTGATCGGCTGCTGCCGCCAGACGGCGGCGAACCGGCTGCAGAACATTGGCGGCATGACCATTAACGACCTGCTCGCGCTCGGGCGGGGATTGGATATCCCCATCGACACCCTGCGCGCAGCGATCAAATATCAGTAATGAGAAAGGAGAAACCAATGAAAGCAACAGGAATCGTCAGAAAGATCGACGAGCTCGGCCGCATCACGCTCCCGAGGGAGCTGCGCCGGACGCTCGATCTCCAGGAGAAAGACCCTGTCGAGATCTATACGGACGGGAAAGGCGTCATCCTGCGCAAGTACGCGCCTGGTTGCGCGTTCTGCGGCAGCGTGAACGGCATCCGCTACATCCACGGCACGCCGGTGTGCAATATCTGCGCGAACAACATGCAGATGCTGTACCGCACGGCAGAAGGCGGTGACGACGAATGAAGGTGTTCGGAGATCCGCGTGCCAAGGCGAAGGTGCGCCGCTACATCATCTGGGGCCTCGAGGATGGCCTCGTCTGCGCGTCCTTCATGGCCGGCATCGCTCTGGCGGGGTGGCTGTTTCACATCCTCTTCGCTGCGCTCGGCGTCGCATGAGACGTCCGGAGGTCGTATATATGTCACCGGCAGAGCTGGCCATGCGACGCCGGAATGACCGCTGGGCAGCGCATGGCCGCGCGCGGGTGGCGCTCCCGGGGCGCAAGGCCGTGGTCGTACCGTGCGCATCGCCGTTCGCGGCGATCCAGTGCGCGGCGGAGCTGTGGGGCGTCCCATGGCAGGAAGTCGTCCACGGGGCGCGCGTCATGTGGGCGCCGCCGGAGACATAAAAAGACACCGCCTGCGAAGATCGTCAAACCCGCAGGCGGTGAAAACCCAATAGCGCACAGGGCGCGCTACACTATATATATTATAGCATACAGTTGCCCGCCCTGCAAGCCGAAAAACGCTGGCGCCGCAAGGCGTTTTCAGCTTCGGTAAGACCAATTACTAACTCGACCGGAGACAGACAGGGAGGCAATCATGCCGTATGTACATCGCACCGTCGTGTGCGGGGAAACGGTCGAGCACCGCAAGATGTATTCATCCCGTGTGCACAGCAAGGAAGTCAAGCCGCGCAAGCGATCATCCGAGAAGGAGACCTCCAAGTGTCAGGAGCGCATCAACGAGCGCGTGGCCGAGGAGCATTTGCGCTGGCTCATCAACTGTAACTATCGCTATGGCGATTATCACATGGTCCTGCATTACTGGGACAAGGAGATCACGCTGGAACAGGCCGAGCGGGACAGGGCAGCGTTCCTCCGCGAGCTGCGCAAGGCGTACGCCAAAGCGGGCAAGCGCCTGAAATACATCGCCGTGCTCGAAACCAAGCACATGACGAACGTGCATCATCACATCCTCCTGCCGCGCTTTGACGCGCAGATCATCGCCGCCGCCTGGACAAAGGTGACCAATGGCGCGGGCTCTATCAGCTTCCAGATGCTCGATGACCGCAAGAACCACGCAAAGCTCGCGTCCTACCTCATCAAGGAATCGCGCTCCACCATGCGCCGCTGCCGCGAGCAGGGCATCCGCCGCCGGCGGTATACCTGCAGCGCCGGCATGGCAAAGCCGGAGATCCGCTATCAGGTGGCAAAGGCCGAGACATGGCGCAAAGAGCCGAAGGCCAGACGGGGGATGCATCTCTATCGCTTTGACGATGGGTCGGAGTATAAGAGCGGCTGGCACGAACTGAGCGGCTGGCCGTGGCAGGAGTATTACGAGATTAAAGACACCGCATAGGAAGGAGCAATTACAATGGGCATCAGCATGGACAGTCTGCCGCCGCGCTATCAGAAACAGGCGGCGCGCAAGCTGGATCCTGTGGCGTATGAAAAGGCGCTGCAGTTTTTCCACGCCGAGGAGTCGGCGAAAAACCCAGCGCGTCAGGCACAGGGGAGTATCAGCCGTGCGACCGGGGAAGGCTTTGAGGCGCAGATCCTCACGGCCTGCGCGTATTACCGGGCGCATGGCATCGCGGAGATCGACAAGACGCCGGAGCCAATCAAGGTCATTTCCGGCCGGCATCAGAATCCGAGCGGCTGCTGGTCGTTTGAGGCGGTTTTCACCAAGCAGGCGCAGCCGGATTTTCAGGGCACGATATGCGGTGGCAGCAGCGTAGTGTTCGAGGCCAAGGCCACGGACAAAGACCGCATCCTGCAAAGTGCGGTCACGGAAGAGCAGGCGCGTGCACTGGAATCGCACGCCAATATGGGTGCGCTGGCGTTTGTGCTGGTGTGCCTGCGCGGGCGCGCAGTGTATCGTGTCATGTGGGAGGACTGGCAGAACATGAAAGAACTATTTGGCCATAAGTACATGACGGCCGTGGAGCTGGAGCCGTATCGGGTGCAGATGCGCCGGGGCTTGATCCTGTTTCTCGGCGATCCGGAGTGAGGTGGGCACATGGCAATCAAAAACTATACGACGAAAGTGGACGTATATACGTCCATCGGGGAAATCCAAGGCGCGCTTGCACGCCACGGCGCCACCAAGATCATGATTGACTACGATAATGGCAAGCCGCAGGCGATCGCGTTTGGGATCGACACGCCGGTTGGGCCGCGCGGCTTCCGCCTGCCGGCGGCCGTGGATGGGACGCTGCGGGTGTTTGCAAATCAGAAGATCAAGGCCGACCGCGAGCAGGCGGAAATGACTGCGTGGCGGAACGTGCGCGACTGGGTGCTGGCGCAAATGGCGCTGATCGAATCCTGTGATGTGCCGATGCAGCAGATCTTCCTGCCGTATATGGCAGATGATCGCGGACGGACGGTGTACGAGCTGTATGCCGCCGGGCAGCTCGCGCTCGGCGCGGGGGAGGCGACATGATGCTGCGCACACAGGAGACACTTGACGGCGAGATCATCGTTGACAGCTTTGCCGGTGGCGGCGGCGCGTCCACGGGAATCGAGCTGGCGCTGGGGAGAATCGTCAATGCGGCGATCAATCACGACCCGGCAGCGATCCGGATGCACGAAGCGAATCATCCGTACACGGAGCATTACCAGGCATCTGTTTGGGATGTGGATCCGGAGATGGTCTGCCGAGGTCGGCCGGTGGCGCTGGCATGGTTCTCGCCGGACTGCAAGCATTTTTCAAAGGCAAAGGGCGCGGCGCTTGTTGACCGCAAGATCCGGGGCCTCGCGTGGATCGCCCTGCGCTGGGCGGCGAAGGTGCGCCCGCGCGTCATCATCCTTGAAAACGTCGAAGAGTTCCAGACGTGGGGGCCGGTGCGCAAAGGAAAGCCGGTAAAGAAACTGGCCGGAACGACGTTCCAGAAGTTCATCGGGCAGCTTCGGGCACTGGGATATAGCGTGGAATGGCGCGAGTTGGTGGCAGCCGACCATGGTGCGCCGACTACCAGACGCCGGCTGGTGCTGATCGCCCGCTGCGATGGGCGTGCGATCGTCTGGCCGGAGCGCACACACGCACCGCGAGACAGTGCGGAAGTGCGCAGCGGAAAACTGCTACCATGGCGCAGCGCCGCGGAGATCATCGACTGGTCGCTGCCGTGCCCTTCGATTTTTTCGACGAAGGATGAAATCCACGAGCGGTACGGCATTTCCGCCGTCCGGCCGCTGGCGGACAACACCATGCGCCGCATTATTCGCGGCGTGGACAAGTTCACGATCAAATCCGGGGCACCGTTCATCGTTGATTGTAACCATTCCGGAGGTGGGCACGTCACGGATAGCCAAGAGCCGTGTAAAACGATTACGGCAAAGCACACCGGTGGCATTTGCCGGCCGGTCCTCACGCCGCTGACGATGACGAACACAAGCAACAGTGTCGGGGCACCGGTCTCCGAACCAATGAACACAGTCCGTACAGGCGGAGGCGGAGGGCAGATGCTGCTATCGCCGTCACTGATCCAGTACCACACGGAGAAAACAGAAAGCGCCCGAGCGGCTGGACTGGATAAGCCCGTCTGCACGGTGGACGCATCGAACCGTTACGGCCTTACCTGCGCGAATCTGGTGGAGTATTACGGCAGAGGCCGGCCGTTGGATGTGCAAAGCCCGATGCATGCGGTCACGAGCCACGACCGGGAAGCCGTGGTTGCTGCACATGTAGTCAAGTATTACAGCGGGGTGGACGGTGAGAAAGCGGGAGAGCCGCTGCCGACAGTGACGGCCATCGGCCACAATGCGGTATGCGCTGCCCACGTGGTCAAGTACAAGCGGGACGAAGTCGGAACACGGCCGTCGGAGCCGCTGCCGACACAGACAGCGGGCGGCGTGTTTGGCTGCTGCAAGGCAGTGCTTTGTAAAATCGGCACATCCGAGCGGCTTCACTACTGGCCGCAGATCCGCGACTTGCTGAACCAGTACTGCGGCTATGCGCTGGGCGAGGACGATCTGCTGCTCCTGTCAATCGGCGGGGCGCCGTACTATATCGCGGATATCGGCTTGCGGATGCTGTCGCCTCGGGAGCTGTACAACGCCATGGGCTTTCCGCCGGATTACATCATCGACCATGATGCGGCCGGAAAGCCATACCCGAAGACGCAGCAAGTAGCCAGATGCGGCAATGCCGTCTGCCCGCCGATGGCTGCGGCCGTTGTGGCAGCGAACCTCCCGGAGTATGCAGTGCCCGGGAAAATTGAGACAATGGCCGCACTCGCTGATGCGGTGGCTATGTAAAAAACAAAGGAGGACAACCATGAATCGAGAAACCCAAAGAGCGAGCATCCTGCAGATGGCGCAGGGTGCATTCCAGGAGCGCGTGGACTATGAGATGCAGCGCTGTGTTGACAACATCCTTGACGTCAACACCAAAGCAACCGCAAAGCGCAAGATCACGCTGACGATCGAGCTGACACCGGACGATGACCGCCGGCAGATCCGCGTGAATGTTGTTGCCAAGGCCACGCTCGCGGCGACCAATCCGGTCGCAACGTCGCTTTGCGTTACCACTGATGGCAACGGGGAAATGGTCGTTGCCGAAATGGTGCCGCAGCTCCCCGGCCAGATGCGCATGGACGGGCATGAACAGGAAGCACCGAAAATTCTGAATCTGCTGCAGGCCAGCCAGCAGGCAGCCGAATAACGAAGGAGGATATGACAATGCTCGCAGAAATGATCGACAAAATCGTGAGCCTGAAAGAAACCAAAATCTTCGAAATTGATGGGCAGACCTATTCCGACGCCAATCTTACGCGGATCCCGCCGCATGTGGATCGTCCCGATTCCGTCAGCGTCAGCGGTCTGGATGCTGTCTGCAAGCTGGTGCGCACCGAGATCGCAAAGGTCGGGACGACCATCATGGTACATGTCCGGGATTACAACAAGGTCGAAGTAATGACAACGTATCTGCCGGACTTCTCCCGCAACGTCCTGTATCGTGCGCAGGCGGACGCGCCGGGCATGCGCACTGGCTGGCGTGACCGAGAAACTGCGCTGATCGAGCTGCGCAGTCTGTTCATCCCGAACGAAGGCACGGAGTATCTGCTGGATCTGCTCAGCCGTATGTCCGATGAGAACACAGTGTCTACCAACGATAATGGTGTCACGCAGGCCGTGACGGCGCGGCAGGGCGTTGCGCTCAACGCAGTCGTTAATGTGCGCCCGCGGATCAAACTGCAGCCGTTCCGCACGTTCCTTGAGGTCGCGCAGCCGGAAAGCGAATTCCTCCTGCGGGTGGACAGCGAGAAAGGCATCGCCTTTTTCGAGGCGGATGGCGGCATCTGGCGTCTGGAAGCGAAACGCAACATCGCTGAGTATTTCGAGCGCGGCCTGAAAGACCTGATTGAACAGGGCAAGGTCGTCATCATGCAGTGATTCGATAGCACACTGGACGGGGGAATTCGCCCGGTGCTCTGAAAGGAGGGCAACCATGAAAATCTACATATCAGGGAAAATTGCCGGTGATCCGGACTATAAGGGGAAATTCACACGAGCGGCTGCACAACTTGAGCGGCTGGGCGCGACAGTCATCAATCCGGCCACAGCGCCGGAGGGGCTGGCCAAGCTGGACTATATGCGCATCTGTTTCGCCGAGATGGAGGCGGTGGACTACGTCGTGTTTCTTCCGGACTGGGCGGAATCTGCCGGTGCGAAGCTGGAACGCGCGTGGTGCGACTATGTCGGCGTGCCGACGGCAGACTGGGACAATTTTCTGGTAGATATGCTTGTAAGGAAGTCGCACGGCTGCACATTCCGCGAGCTGCTGGTTATGGAGCATCCGGACAAGGTGGATGCATGCTTCATCGGCGGGTGTGCGGGATGTCCGGAGGAATACGGATATGAGCCGGGAAATGGTACTGAATGTCTATGCGAAAAGAACTGGAATACAAAGAAAAGCGTGCCGCAGATATGCACAGAGTGCTGGGATCGCATCGTCCCGGGGAGCGAGGCGGTGTGAAATGATGACTGACAAAGGAGGTGAGGATGTTGGACTGGAAGCGGGAGGCGGCTGATGAGCTGCGCAACTACATGAACAGAAAGACGGCAATTGAAAACATCAGAGATCAGATCGCTGATCTGGCGACGGAGATCACGAGCATCCGCAGTGCATCGGCGGACGGCAGCCCGGTCGCCGGTGGCTCAAACGGCAGGGACGATGCGCTCGTCAACAACATCCTGAAACGTGAGCGGCTGGAAGAGGCGCAGCGCTTGACCGAGAACCGGGTGCGCCGCGTGGATCGTGCCTTGAATCAGCTCTCTGAGCGGGACCGCTGTGTGCTGCAGCGTTTTTACATCACGCCGTGTGTCGGCGGCGTTGAGCGGCTGTGCCGGGAATTGGCCATCGAGAAAACGACAGCTTACCGTTGGAAGGATTGCGCACTGCGGAATTTTACAATCACAATGTACGGCCTCACAGAGACGTGAGCGTAACGTGGGAAAAAATCGGGAACATTTTCACGGGAATCTGTGTTAAAGTGATATCGCGGGATTGCGAGAGAGACCGGTCCCGCAAGTCACTTTGTGGTATACCTCTCTTCCTTTGATCCTTTTTGCAGAATGTACGCATGGCTTTTTCTCTTGTCTCTGTCAACTCCGGTTTTCTCATGTCTCTCAACAAAGCAAAGCACCGGCCCGGTTTCGGGTTCGGTGCTTTGTGCATTCTGGTGCGGTTATGAATCTGAAACAACTTACCTACAAACTGCAGGCGGCGCTGAACCAGCGCGGCGAGCATTACAAAGTCAATCAGTTACAGCACTACTCCGAGCGGCTTGGCCGGATGGTAACAAAATACGTGCTGGAAAAGGCAGAAACCGATGAAACCGGGAAGCATATCAGCACGCGCGTACTGGAGACTTACAGCATGGCGGATGTCGTAAAAACGCTGGCGAAAATCTATAGCGGGTGATCCCATGAATCTCACGCCAAAGCAGCGCGCTTTTGCGGATTTTTACATCGAATTGGGCAACGCGACCGAGGCGGCGCGCAGAGCAGGGTACTCGGCGAAAACCGCCAAATCCATCGGAGCGGAAAACCTGACAAAACCTGACATCAAAATCTATATAGCGCGGAAGCAGGAAAAAATCGAATCCGAGCGTACGGCATCCCTGAAAGAGATCCAGGAGCTGCGCACGGCGATCATGCGTGGGCAGGAAAAAGACCAGTTCGGCATCGAAACCTCCATCGCTGACCGTCTACGCGCAGCCGGCGACCTTGAGAAGTCGCTGCGCATCAAGGAAGAGCAGGAAACAAAGGCGGCAGCGCGCGCATCCGCACATTATGAGCTGCCGGCGCGCGTACTAGGCCGGGCGTTTGTCGATATCAACCGGCACATTCAGCCGAACATGACGTACGTCTTTGAGGGCGGCCGCGGCGGCCTGAAATCATCGTATATATCCCTGAAAATCGTCGAGCTGCTGAAAAACAACCCGACGATGCACGCCTGTATCATCCGCAAGATGGGCAACACCCTGAAAGACAGCGTGTATGCCCAGATGAAATGGGCGATCAACGAGCTGGGGCTATACGATGAGTTCAACTGCAAGCTGTCGCCGCTGGAAATCGTGCTGAAAGAAACCGGCCAGACGATCTATTTTCGCGGCTGTGACGACCCACTGAAACTGAAATCCATCAAGCCGCCGTTTGGTTATATTGGCATCCTGTGGAAGGAAGAAAAAGACCAGCTTTGCGGGCCGGAAGAAGAACGTTCTATCAACCAATCCGTGTTGCGCGGCGGCGCGGATTCCTACGATTTTTCGTCATACAACCCGCCGAAAAGCAAATCCAGCTGGGTCAACAAGGAGCGGCTTGTCCCGAATCCGGGGCGCGTTTTCCATCATTCCAGCTACACGGAAGCGCCGCCGGAATGGCTGGGCGCGAAGTTTATCGCCGATGCGGAACACCTGAAAGAGGTCAACCCGGCGGCGTATGAACATGAATACGAAGGCGTAGCCAATGGCGACGGCGGCAGCGTCTTTGACTATCTGGAACTGAGGGAGATTACAGATGAAGAGATTTCGCATTTTGACCGCATCTTCCAGGGCGAAGACTGGGGATGGTATCCTGATCCGTACTGCTTCATCCGCTGCTACTACGATAGTGACCGCGAGGCGGTGTATATCTACGCGGAGCACTATGCCAACAAGGAGTCGAACGAACAGACGGCGCGCTGGATCATCGAACACGGCTATGATGATTACACCATCACGGCCGATTCAGCAGAACCGAAAAGCGTCAACGATCACCGCGAAATGGGCCTGCCGGTCACCGGAGCCGTCAAAGGCCCAGGGTCGATCGAACACGGCATGAAGTGGCTGCAGCGTCGGCGCATCATCATCGACCCGGTGCGCTGCCCGAATGCAGCGAAAGAATTTTCGGAATACGAATACGAGCGGGACAGGGACGGCAACGTCGTCACCGGATACCCGGACGTGAATAACCATAGCATCGACGCCACGCGGTACGCACTGGAACCGCTGACGATGCGCAGGGGGGCAAGTGCATGACTGTAAATATTTTGGGGACGGAATACGAAATCATTGAAGCCACGGCGGCCGAAGATGCAATGCTTGAAAAATGCGATGGTTACTGCGACAAAACGGTAAAGACCATTGTTATTTCAAAAAAGGCCAAAGATTGCGACCTGAAAGACTTTAGTGTCTATCAGAAAAAAGTTATGCGTCATGAGATCATTCATGCATTTCTGTTTGAAAGCGGGCTATCCGAAAACTTTACGCATCCGGAATACGGCCATGACGAAACATACGTGGACTGGATTGCTTCGCAGTTTCCGAAAATGTGCGAAGTGTTCAAGGAGGTTGGCTGCCTGTGAAAATCAATATCCCGCTGGACAGCGTGAAAAAGCAGATCCGCGAAGAATTCCGCATTGCGCCGCTGGTAACGCCGGAAATGCGCGAAGCGGAAGACCTGTGGATGCAGATCTGGACGGGCACCCCGCCGTGGGCAAACGATCAGGATCGCACCATCAATTTTGCAAAGGCAGTGACCGGCGAAGCTGCGCGCCTTGCGACGATGGGTGTCAGCGTCGAACTGTCCGGCTCGGCCCGCGCGGATTGGCTGCAGGAACGTCTGAACGAAGAACTGATTCCGTTCCTGCGTGACATGTTGGACGTTGGCTGCGCCGTTGGTATGTTCCTGCTGAAACCCACGCCGGACAGCATCGGTCTGTACACGCCGCCGGAATTTACGATCACGGCTGTGGATAACCGCAAGCGTGTGATCGGCGTCGTGCTGTATGACACGAAGGCAACGCCGGATTATTACTACGTCAAGGCCGAATACCACCGCTATGAAGGGACGCATTATGTGGTTTCCAACCGCGCGTTTCGGGTGGCGAAGGGCAAAACAGCGGCATCCCGTGTGAATCTGGACGAAGTGCCGGATTGGGTGGGCATTCTGCCGGACGCCGTGCTGGATGATACTGCGCCGCTATTTGCTGTATGCACCATGCCGGATGCCAACAACATCGACGGCGGCGCGTGCGGCATGTCCATTTACGCCAACGCCCTGCCGGAACTGCGTGGGCTGGATGTTGCATGGTCTGCCATGGTGGACGAAATTCAGGATTCCCGGTCGATCGCCCTTGTGGATGACCGTCTGCTGCGCGAACCCGGGCGGAAGAATGTTTCCGTGCGGCTGCCGCGCTATGTGCAAAACGTTGCCGGTTCAGCGGCGGAAAGTTTCTATCAGGAAATCGATCGCAAGCTGAAAACCGGCGAACGCCAGACCGGCATCAATATGCTGCTGCAAAGCCTGTCGACAAAATGCGGCTTTTCGGAAGGCTATTTTAGCTATAACGAAAAGCAGGGCCTTGCCACCGCAACGCAGGTGGAAGCTGATGACCGCCGCACCATCCAGCGCATCAAGGACATCCGCGACCGCATCCAGGCCGCCGTGGACGACTTGATTCAGGCGCTGAATGACTATGCCGATATCTACGATCTGGCGCCCTATGGCACGTATACCGTGGCGTACAATTTTGGGGATATCACGTATAGCTACGAAGAAGACCGGCAGAACACAAAAAGCCTTTGCCAGCTTGGCGTTTTGCCGTGGTGGATGTATCTGGTGCGCTTTGAAGGATTCAGCGAAGACGATGCGAAAGCGGCCTATGCCGAAGCCAACACGGCGAAACCGGGACTGTTCCCTGATACCGAATGATCACCCCGGAACAGTTTCAGGAAATCGGCGAAACCCTGCTGCCGCTGCTGGATGACCTGACGGAATGGATTGCGCGCGACATGATCGAGCGCTTCATGATCCGCTTCGGCCGCGGCGAAGAAAAGCTGCTGACCGGCACGGATGAATGGCAGGCGTGGGTGCTGAAACAGGCCGGCGGGAATCTGGACGAAATCCAGAAGGCGTTGGCCAAAAGCACCGGCAAATCGCAGCAGGAAATCGCAAAGATCTTCAAGGATAGCGGCATTCAGGCAGCAAAGGCGGACGCAGAAGCCGCCGCCGTGACGTTTTCCGGCCTGTCGCCCGGCATGATGGCGATCATCACGGACGCCTATGAACGCACGGTCGGCGAAATTACCAACATCACACGCACGACGGCCGGCGCGACCAATCAGGCGTTTATCGACATCTGTGACGCTGCGTATTGGAAAGTACGCACCGGCGCGCAGTCCTACACCGCCGCCATGCTGGAAGGCGTGAAGGCGCTGGGACAGGTGCAGCCGATCGTGCGGTATCCTTCCGGTCATAAGGACACGCTGGAAGTGGCGGTGCTGCGCTGCATCCGCACGGGCGTGGCGCAGTCATCCGGTAACATGACGATCCAGCAGTGCAAAGACATGGGCTGGAATCATGTGCTGGTGTCGCAGCATCTGGGCGCGCGTGTATCCGATACCGATCCGATCGCCGATCATGCCGGCTGGCAGGGCAAGGTGTACTGCATCGCTGGTAAGGACGCGCAGTTCGATAACCTGCTGGACGCGACCGGCTACCCGGAAAATCCGCTGGGCCTGTGCGGCTATAACTGCCGCCATTCCTTCACGCCGTTCCTGCCTGGCGTTAGCCGGAACAATAACAAGCCGATCGATACCGAAGCCAACCGGCGCGCCTATGAACTGTCGCAGACGCAGCGCGCGCTGGAACGCCGCATCCGGGCGCAGAAGCGCAAGTGTACGGCGCTGCATACGGCCGTGAAAAGTTGCGAAGATCCGGTGGGCAAGGCAAAATTGCAGGAGAAATATGCGCAGTCCGCCAAGCGCCTGCAGGAGCAGAACGCGGCCTACACGAAGTTCTGCGCCGATAACGATCTAAAACCGTACCACGAGCGGCTCGCTGTTGCGGGCTGGAATCGCTCGGCGGCGTCAACCGCGTCTGCGGCGGCGCGGGTACAACAGAAGATCACCGGTGTGCAGCTCCCGTCTGGGCTGCCTACAAAAGCGGTTGAAAATTCCGAAAATAGTAGTACAATAAAATCGATTGACATTGATGACTTCAAAATGATGGCGGATACCCAAAATATCCTTCCGGAAGTATCGGACACTATAGGCGAAACAATAAAAGAATTTGAATCGAACGGAGATATGTACATTTCTTCCGCACGGTTTGGCGATTTTTATGATGATACAACCGGAAGCTCTGCTCTGTTTCAGGTGTTTACTAATCAGTACGGATTAGCCGAAATCAATATTAACAGCCGGATTCTTGGCGGATTGACTATTAAAGAGGCTGACGCAATGATTGCAAATACCAAAAGCAATTTGCCGCAAAGCCTTAAAGAAGCAGTTATACATGAGTGTGGTCATGCAAAGCTTATACACGGGTTGAGTGTTGAAGAAGTCGAAAAACTCTATGCAGCTTTAGGGAATGTTCACATAGAAGGTATCAGCGCAACAGCCTTTAGTGATGGTGCCGAGTGCATTGCGGAAGTGGAAGTCCTGCTAAGCAGAAATGCAGAAGTCCCGAAAGAAGCAAAAGCGCTATATGATAAATATATTAGGGGGGGAAGAAAATGATTTGTACAGATTACCCTTGTGATAAGTGCATCCACCAACGAGAAAATATTGACGGGTGGAAATGCGCCTGTGACGCCTTCCCCGATGGAATACCTGTTGACCATATGTTCAGATCAAATCCGAGCAAGCAGAAGGAATGTAACAACGGGATAGGTTATGAAGAAAAACTTACGCATAAATAACGGCTGAAAAGAAAATTATTTTATATAATAATCACGCGCGAAAACCATCTTACCAATCGGCAAGGTGGTTTTCTTATACCCAAAATCAAATCAGGATACGCAGGGGCGGACGGGGAACCGGCTGCCCCTTAGCTATATCACGACCCCGCCGGTGGTTCATCCGGCTCAATCCACACAGTCGACGGGCTGTTAAAAAACCACGTTCAGGAGGATTACGCATGAAGAACATCGAGACCATTCTTTCCGACTTCGGTATCACGATTCCGGAAGGAAAGGCGGCGGATCTGCGCAAGGCCGTCGCCGAGAACTACAAGACCGTGGCGGAATTCACCAAGCTGCAGGAACGCCACGACGCGCTGGACACATCGCTGAAAGACGTGCAGGGCAAGCTTGCCGCCTTTGACGGCGTGGATGTCGCAGCGCTGAAAGGTCAGATCACGACCCTGACCAATGACCTGCAGACCGAGCGGGACAACCGCAAGAAGGACGCTGCCGCCGTGAAGCTGCGCAGTACGGTGGACACGTTCCTGTCGGGAAAGCATTTCGTCAACGACATCACGCGCGAAAGCATCACGGACAAGTTGGTAACGGCTCTGGGGTCCGACGATGCGCGCGGCAAGTCGATTGACGACCTGTTTACTGGCCTTGTCACCGATCAGAACGGCAAGGAGATCCCCGGCATCCTTGTGGCCGATCCTGCCAGCAAGGCGCGCTTTTCTTCCGATCACAGCGGCATGGTGCCGCCGGCGGGGGGCGCAAAAGAATACGTAGCCCAGAAATACAAAAACAATCCGTTTTTCAGGGGCTAAGACTACGAAAGGAAATGATGATCTATGTCTATCCAGTATGGATCCATGTATGTCGATGAACAGTACAAGGCAACTGTTCTTCCCAACCTGTTTTATAAGACCTGGCTTGTGCCTGGCGTGACCTATCAGGACGTGATGGTCGACGGCGCCGGCGGCTGCTACTGGCACAAGCTGACCTCCAACGCCGCGTCTGTCGGCACGCCCGGCCGTGACTTCACGGACACCGCCGCCGCTGACACGCTGATTCAGGCCGTTTTCAACAACAACCTGCAGGCGTCGAAGAAGATCTACGGCGTGCAGGCGGCCGCTGTGGCGTTCCCGATCGCCGAGGAGCATCTGGCTCTTGCCACCCGTGAAGTCGCGGAGGCAAAGAACCAGTGTGCGCTTGCCTGCCTGATTTCCGAGGGTACGGCGTCCACCAACACCACGAAGACCACTGCGGCCAACTTCAAGGCGCAGGTACTGGCCGAACGCAAAGCCATGGTCAAGGCGAAAGCCAACCCCACCATCGTGCTTTGCAGCCCGGACTTCTTCGCGACGATGCTGGAGTTCGCCGGTGAGAAGTATATCCCGACGTCCAACGAAATGCTGCTCGCCGCCGCTGCCGGCGGCCAGGTAGGCAGCTTCATGGGCTTTACCTGGATCGAAGTCAACGGCTTTGCATCGTCCGCTGATCTTGCCTACTATCCGCACGGCGGTACGAAGGCCAGCGTCACGGCGGCGAACCTTGCGAAGGTGGAATTCATCATGTACGATCCGAACGCCTTCGGTGTCGGCGATAACTTCAGCATTGTCCGCATGGTCGACTCCGAGCTGTTCGCCGGCAGCAAGGCGCAGGTCGAGGAAAACGCCGCCCTGCGTGTGCTGGACGCTGAGCAGGTGCACGTGAAGTCCTACGCAAGCGCGTGATCGGCAGGTGAATCACGGTGTACGCGGATTTTGACACATACGTAAAACGGTACGGGGACGATCTGTCCCCGTTCTGCGATGAATCGACCGCCACACGCTACCTGCGTGCGGCGTCGCGGGAGATCGACCGCTTTACGTTCGACCGCTTCGGCGGCACGCTGCCGGAATCCACGATCGACGCCGAAAAGCTGCAGGACTGCGCGTGCGAACTGGCCGAATGCCTTTACCGCATTGACCAGGCGCGTGACAGCGCGGCTGAAACCGCAGACGTCGGCGGCGTAAAAACCGCCGGCCCTGTGGCGTCGGTGTCGTCCGGCAGCGAATCGATCACATATAAAGCGGCCGACAGCTGCTACACGACCGCTGCGAAGACCATAGCAGCGCGAGACGCGCTAGTGTTTGACTTGCTTCGGCGCTGGCTTTCCGGCGTGGCCGTGGATGGCGTCCTTGTGCTGTACGCGGGGGTGACGTGCTGATGCTGCTGCATAGCGATACGATCACGCTTTTTTCGCGCGTGCGCGGCGCGCGCGGTCAGGCCGATACGTGGGTGCGGCACGTGCTGGCCGGCGTCAAGGTGGAAGCAAAAACCGCTATGACGCCAGGTACGACCGGCGATGTGCCGGGGCACTATGTGCTGCTGCTTGTCCCGAAAGCGGCCATTGGCGCGCTGACCTATGCGACGCCGGAAGTGTACCAGGCGGCGGATGACCGCAGCGGCATGATTGCGTTTCAGCCGGGCGATTATTTCTGTCGCGGCGAGCACGAATGGGCGGAATATGACGCGCTGTGCAAAGTCACGGAGTGCCACCGCATCACATCCTGCGCGTGGTTTCCGCTGATTTCACACTTCGAGGTGACGGCATCATGAGCGATATCAAGCACTATAAGAACGTCAGCTATGTCAAAGGGCACGTCCGGGGGCACGTCCGGGTAAATCTCCGGTTCGCCAAATACGGCCCGCGATTCGCCAAAGCGCAGGAATGGCTGGGGAAGCAGGTGCTTGCGGACAGCAAACTGTATATGCCGTGGAAAACCGGCAGCCTGCAGCAGCGTTCATACGTCGCAGAAGGCGGCCGGCAGGTCGTGTTCCCAGGCCCATATGCAAGGTATCTGTATATGGGTAAGGTCATGGTCGACCCGGAAACCGGTTCGCCGTGGGCGCGCAAGGACGCTGTAAAAGTTGTAGCCGACCGCGATCTGCGGTTTTCGACCGGCATGCCGCATTGGGCGGAAGTCGCGCAAAACGAACACGGGAAAGAATGGGCGGATGGCTGCAAACGGATCATCCTGGGGGAATCAAATGGTTGACACAAAAGATTTTTCAACGATCCTGAGCGGCTTGCTGAATGACTTCCCGGCCATCGGCGCGCGGGAAATCCGGTTCGGCGAGATGGGCGACAAGTCCGGCGTCGGGATCTATCCGTCCGCTGCGGCGACGGTGATCAGCGAAACGACCGACATCATGGGCGGCGTGTACCAGAAATGCAACTATGCGTTTCAGGTGGTATATCGCGCCGTGCCGCAGTCGGAAACTGACCGCATCCACATCAAGGGCTGGCTGGACAAGCTGGCACGATGGCTGGAAAAACAGCCGATCACGGCGGACGGACAGCAGCACACACTTGCCGCGTGGCCGGACCTCGGCGATGGCCGGACGATTACCGCGTTTGTACAGGTGTCAGCGGCCTATCTGGCCAGACGCTATGCCGACGGTGTGGAAGACTGGGCCGTGTCCCTGTCGATGCGGTACGACAATAATTTTGAAAGGTGATGCATTATGCCTGAAAGTACGACTTTTAACACCACTGCGGGTCAGACGATCGCCCGCAAGCTGCTGATGGCCTTCCTGAATACCGGCACGTCTTCCGCGCCGGTTTGGTCGATCATCGGCAAGCGCGTGGAGGACAGCAGTCAGGAATATGACTGGAACAAGGAAACCACGCAGGACATTCTCGGCAACACGTTTACCACCATGTCCGCGCCGACCATCACGCAGACCTTTGACCCGTGCAATCTGGACGCCGGCGAAACCGCGCTGACGAAGCTGTGGCAGATGGCGATCAAGGACCAGGACGTCGCAGCGCTGGCCGAACAGGATATGATGATCGTGCACTGCTATGCCGGCACGAAGGACACGGCGATGTTCGCCGAGCGCTATAGCGGCTGCGCAATCGAAGTGAAGTCGCTGGGCGGCGACAAGACGGTGGACATGCCGTTTGACGTGACCTACGGCGGCACGCGCACGGTCGGCACTGCGGCCATTGCGGACGGCGTGGCCACGTTCACGAAGGCGACGGCATAAGGGGGGTGACGGCGTGAGCAATAACATTTCTTTTGAAACCGGCCTGAAAGCGTTCACCATTAACGGCGACGCAAACCGGAAGATCTATTTTGACCCGAACGACATCGGTATCATCGACCGGCTGGAAGCGGCAGCGATGGCGATCAAGGCCAAAGCCGACGAAATGGGCACGCAGGAAAGCGATACGGACGCCCGCACGACGATCCGAGAACTGGACGCCTACGCACGCGAACAGGTGGACGCGGCGTTCCCTTCGCCCGTCTGCGATACAGTGTTCGGCAAAGCCTACTGCGTTTCGCTCACGCCGTCCGGTTCCCTGCAGATTATTTCGTTTCTGGAAGCCGTGTCGCGCCAGATCCGGCGCGAGATGGACGCTGCGACCGCTGCCGCGCAGAAGCGTCAGGCAAAATACCTGGATAAATACAACGGCGGCGGTCAGCGCAGGAAGAAGCGCAGATCATGAATACCGGCCTGCCGAAGACAGCGTGTATCGGCGGCCGGTGTTTTCGTATCCGAAGCGACTTTCGCGAAATTCTGGACATCTGCGCCGCGCTGAATGACCCAGAGCTGACAGATCAGGATCGCGCCGAAGTGGCGGTCAAGATCTTTTACCCGGACTGGGATCAGATCACGGACATGGCCGCCGCGGTGAAATTCATGCTGTGGTTTTTGGATGGTGGTGTGGATCGCGGCGACCAGCAGCAGCAGCCGAAGCAGATGGACTGGGAACAGGATTTCCCGATGATCATTGCGCCGATCAACCGCGTAGCCGGGCAGGACGTGCGCGCGCTGCCGTATATGCACTGGTGGACGTTCATCGGATATTATATGGAGATCGGTGACTGCGCGTTTTCCACGATACTGGATATCCGGCGGAAGCTGCGCAAGCACAAGAAGCTGGAAAAGTGGGAACGCGAATACTACGACGAAAACCGGGAATTGATCGATTTCAAGTCGGCGCATCTGACCGACGACGAAGATGAATTCATCCGGCAGCTGATGACAGGGGGTGCGCGCGATGGCTGATGTTGTCGGCGATCTGGTATTTGATACAACGATAAACAGTGGCCAGTTTGACGCGGGGCTTGCGAAGCTGGAAAACAACGCGAAAAAGGCCGCGAACAACGTGGACAAGGCCGCGCAGAAGGTAGCCACGCTGCGGCAGCAGCTGGAAGAACTGCAGGCTGTTGCCGAAAACGAAAAGAAAACCAGAAGCACCGGGACTGTGACGCAGGAAACCGGCGATGCAATCCAGAAAACGACGCAGCAGATGAAAGACGCACAACTGCAGTTGCAGGGATTGCAGGCGGACCAGGCCAAGGCAAACGACGCTATAGGCGTCTACATGCAGAAGCAGCAGTCAGCGGCTGCATCGACGTCGAAAGTGTCCGAACAAATGGGCAAATTCGCAAAGCGCATTGCCACCATCGCGAAGAAAGTGTTTATCTTTACGATGATCGCGAAGGCGCTGCGCGCCATGCGGTCTGTGCTGCTGAACACCATCAACGCAGACAAGCAAATGTCTGCGTCCCTTGCGCAGATCAGGGGCAATCTACTGACGGCCTTCGCGCCGATTTATAGTTTTGTTCTTCCCGCCATTCGAACGCTGCTGTCATGGCTGGCGAAGCTTACGGCCGTTATTTCGTCTGTATTTGGCGCAATCTTCGGTCAGACGGCATCGCAGGCACAGGCAAACGCCAAAGCGCTGTACCAGCAGGCAAGCGCCACATCCGCAGCCGGTGACGCGGCGGAAAAAGCGAAGCGGCAGCTTTCCGGGCTGGACGAAATGAACCGCTGGGAATCAAACGACAGTTCCGGCGGCGGTGGCGGCGGGGCTGCCGCGCCTGATTTTAGCGGCGTCAGCCAGGTCAAGCTGCCGGACAACGTCCAGGCGGGGTTGGCGAAAATCGGCGAAGCGCTGCGTTCGATCATCGAATCCCTGAAGCGTATCTGGGATTCGCCGGTCGTGCAGTTCATCGTGAAAACCGTCTTGTATGTGGCGATGCAGCGAATCGCGTGGATTCTTAACAGCGTCGGTTTGGTGCTGGAAGGTATCGCCGACATACTAGACGGCAACGTGTGGGAAGGCATCAAAAAAATAGGCCGCGGTTTGTTGGATTTAATGAACCCGATTGGCGGCCTGCAGGACGGCTTCAAATCCCTGTGGGAAAAAGTCGCCTCCGGCGCTTTATCCGCTTGGGAGGGCATCAAAAATGCGTTCAAATCCGTGCCAGAATGGTTTCAGGGCAAGTTCCGCGATGCATGGCAGAAGGTCAAAGACGTGTTTTCGACTGGCGGCCGTATCTGGTCAGGCATCAAGGATGGCATCGAAAACACTTTCCACACGGTCGTCAACGCCATCATTCGCGGCATGAACACGATCATCGCCGTGCCGTTCAACAAGATCAATTCCATGCTGAATACGATCCGCAATGCGCACTTTCTCGGCATTTCACCGTTCCAGAATATGTGGGGCGTGAATCCACTGCCAGTGCCGCAGATCCCGATGCTGGCGCGCGGCGCGGTCATCCCGGCGAACCGGCAGTTCCTTGCCGTGCTGGGCGACCAGCGCAACGGCAACAACCTGGAAGCGCCGGAATCCCTGCTGCGCCAGATCGTGCGCGAAGAAGCTGGCAGCGCTGGCAGCCGATACGAATTCATTGCGCGGCTGGATCGCCGGACGCTGTTTGACGAAGTCATTACCGAAGCAAAACTGCGGAAAGGGCAAACGGGTAAAAACCCGCTTGTAGCGGTGTAACACATGGCACAGGAATACATTAAAATTCGAAAAAGTCCGTCGGATGAATGGCTGGTGCTTCCGCAGCCGGACTCTGGCGCGCTGTCGTACGACTTTGAGACGACCTACACGGAGGACAGCGGCCGCACCCAGACCGGCGCGGCCGTCGTCAGTCCGCTGTTCACGGTCGAAGCACTTGGATATAGCCGGGCGTCGATCAGCAAAACTATGCTGTCGCAGATCCTGAAGATCATCGCCAAAGGCCAGCAATTCCAGCTGCACTACTTTTCTGCCTATTATGGCGCGTGGTGTACGTCGTTGTTTTACGTCGGCAAGGGGCAGCTTGACATTGGCCGGCTGAACGAAGGCAAAGAGTTGTTTACGTCCCTGGATTTTAACATGGTCAGCGTCAATCCGCTGACGTGATTGGTGGTGACATGATATGCGAACAGTCGAAAGTCAAATCACAAGCGTCTACCCATCGCAGACGAACTTTGTGGTCGAAGCATCTTTTACGTGGGATCACGATGTCACGTTCGAGAGGAACGGTGAAACTGTAACGCTGAAGGCTGGGCAGTATCTGCAGGTAGGCCGGCAATCTTTCCACCCAGGCGGCACGAAGATCTCGGCGCAGACATCATCCGGCAGCTACCCCGTCGGGCTATCTGTGTGCAAATGCGCGACAATTGAAATGTACGACATCGGGTGGTCAAACGCCGACTATTGGTCGTTGTACGAAGGGGCCACGGCACATCTGAAAGCGGCAATCACCATTGACGGAATCGAACGCATGGTGGACATGGGCCACTTCAAGGTGTACGAAGTGGAAACCGTGCACGAAGTCACCACGCTGACCTGCTACGACGCCATGAAGGCGGCGGACGTGCTGTGTCCGACAGTGATGCAGGGCGAACACGAATATATGGAACTGTGGAAGCTGGCGGCGCAGCAGCTTGGCTTGACGCCCGGCCCAATGGATTATCAGCACGGTTTGCAGTATAACGGGCTGGCGACCGTGGACGCACAACACACCATCCGGCAAGTAATCGAAGCAATTGCGCTGGCCTGCGGAGGCAATGCCATGGTGTCTGGAAATACACTGTTTGTGCGCCCGATCACGTCTGCGGCAGATGTGACGCTTACGCAGTGGATCAACTCTGTAGAGGTGGCGAAAACGCCGGTAGAAGTTACAGGCGTGCGCGTGAAAAAGACGTTCGCCAGTGACGGGCAGGAACACACATACTTTTCCGGTTCCGGCGGCTATGTCATTGAACTGAACGACAATAACCTGTGGCTGGGTATCGAAGGGCCGGCCGGGTCAATTACCGTTGCGGCCGAAGCTGTTGCCGAGTCGCTGTACGCGCAGCTGAAAGAAAAGCCGGTATATAAATTTTCTGGCGATCTACCGTCTGATCCGCGCCTTGACATTTTCGACAAGGTCATCGTCAAGGACATCAACGGCCGGGAATACCCGTCAATCATCACGGATTACACATTCGTTTTTTCCGGCAAAACATCGGTCGGGAATAGCGTCGAATCCGGCAGCAGCTACAACACGTCCGATAGCGGTCCTTCCGGATCGTCGGCATCCGGTGTTGGCGCGGACTATGTCGTTGCCCAGGGCACGACCGGCAAGTGGATGTGGCGCAAGTGGTTGTCGGGCATCGCAGAGATGTGGGCTACGTTTGATACGGACGAGCTTGCAATGGAAACGCAGACATGGGGCGCACTGTATACCGCATCGTGGATGGGTCTCGCGGCCAATAAGGCGGCACGTGAGTATCCGTTTGCCTTTACTGCAAACCCGATCGTGTCGGCGACGCCAACGGTTGGAAGCGGCAACATCTGGCTCGCTACAAATACCGAAAACGACATAGGTACGCGCCTTACGCACGCCCCAGCATATCAGTGTGTGAGAGGATCCGACGCGATTGTTGACTCCCCGCAGATCAGCTATTACGTCGTGGGTAAATACAAGTAAAGGAGGTAACCGCATGACTATCACAATCGCAGACGGACGCGGGGCGCTGTGGCAGTGGGACACCGGGCGGCGCTTGCGCGTGGGCAGCGGCGTGGAGCAGATCCACTACCAAAATAAGTGTTTTGGCCGCAGCGTGGACGTGGATGTCGGGGACGACGGCACGGCCATCATCCCGGACGAGCTGCTGCAGGACTGCCACACGCTGACGGCCTATGCCTACGTCACCGACGACACCGGCGCGTGCACGATGGCGCAGCAGGACTTTATCGTGCACAAACGCGCAAAGCCCGCAGACTACGTTTACACCCCGACAGAGCACGCTGGCTTCGACCGTCTGCGCACCGAAATTGGCAACTTGTCCGCCCTGAAAACTGACGCGAAAGACAACCTCGTGGCCGCCATCAACGAGGCGGCACGGACAGGCGGCGGGGAGAGCGACCACAGCAAGCTAATCAACCGTGATGCGCAAGATCAGCATCCGATTGGCGCAATCGCAGGACTTGCCGATGCGCTGGCGGGGAAACAGCCGAAAGGCGACTACCTTACGGCTGATAAACTGCAATCCGCAACAGACGCGGCCCTCGCGCAAGCAAAGGCAAGCGGCGTATTTGACGGCGCGCCGGGCAGGAAAGGCGACAAAGGCGACCCAGGTGCACCCGGCGCGAAGGGTGACCCCGGCGAGAAAGGCGACCCCGGCGCGAAGGGTGACCCCGGCGAGAAAGGCGCACCCGGCCCAAAGGGTGACCCCGGCGCGAAGGGTGACCCCGGCGAGAAAGGCGCACCCGGCGCAAAGGGTGACCCCGGCGAGAAAGGCGACCCCGGTGCAAAGGGCGATCCCGGCGAAAAAGGCGCACCCGGCGCACCCGGTAAGACCCCTGTCAGAGGCACGGACTATTGGACGGCAGCTGATAAGCAGGAGATTGTCAACAGCGTCATAGCCGCCCTGCCTGATGGCACGGAGGTGAGCTACTGATGAAAAAGCTCTATGAAGAAACCGCTGTGCAGGACATTGCAAATGCCATCCGTGCAAAGAATGGCGAGACGGCCACCTATAAAATCGGTGATATGGCGGAGGCTATTGCGGGCATCATGACCGGCACACCGACAGAGGTATACACTTTTGACCAACGGCGAGACGAAGTTAAGCGATTTTTGCAGAATGTCATTTATGACCCCAGTGATTACACAACATCACAAATCCCAAACTACGTAACGACACCAAGCTCCAACCGCCCGGTCGGGGCTACGATCACGGTGAAATCAGCGGGGACGCTGACCGTGGTGGACGGCTACACGGGCAACAGCGTGACCAAAAACGTGAACGCCGGGGCTGTTACGATTTACAACTGTACGCCGGGCGCGGTGTCGAAGTTTGTGCTGTTGGGCGCTGACGGTAACATCATCCAGCAGGGTATCATTAAGCCGACCGGCGATTGCCGAATGATCTACATGACAAACGTGGATAATATACGCGATCTTGGCGGCTGGTCGTGCGACGGTGGGACAGTCAAGTATGGCTTGCTGTTTCGTGGTGGCGAAATGTACGGCTATTTGACCAATGATGGCAAGCAACAGGCACTGGATATGCTGGGGATACTAAAGGAGATTGACCTGCGTTTTGCATCTGAACTGAACGGCAGGACGGAAAGTGGGTTTGGCCCGACTGTAGATATGTTGTGGGTAGATATGACGTGGAATGATTTGTCCTACCAGAAAAGCAGCGGGAATATCAAGGCTATCTTTGACCCGTTGTTTGATTATGTCATCGCAAACAAGCCGACATACTTCCACTGCTCTGCGGGCGCAGATC